>QWBY01000208.1_pt1 | contig 47347 bp, 39 predicted proteins | sample 1972471 | NCBI WGS metagenome assembly QWBY01 (sample SAMN09866722, study PRJNA288562) | Human gut metagenome isolate term6_stool, whole genome shotgun sequencing...
CATACAAGAAAACACCAGAGGTGTTCGATTTGCAGGGGCGTCGCGTGAGCAAGATAGGCAAAGGCGTGTATATCGTGAATGGCAAGAAAGTGGTGTTTTAATACAACGATACGCCGTCCGAACGGCGATACTATCAGCGAGGGGTGGCTACGAGTCTATCCCTCGCTTGTTTTTATGTCATGTCAAAATATCATGTGTTTCTTCGGTTTTAAAAGGTTACAGTTTACCTTTTTCCGCATAACATTTGGGGTTTTCGGATATTTATCTTACTTTTGCATCAAAGATAATTTTGTATATGACAAGCGATAGCATAGTAATTATTCCGACTTACAACGAAAAAGAGAATATGGAAAAAATCATCAGAGCCGTATTTGGCTTGGAGAAAACTTTCCATATCTTAGTCATCGATGATGGAAGTCCAGACGGAACAGCACAGATTGTTCACAACTTAATCAAGGAAGAATTTGCCGACCGACTATTTATTATTGAGCGTTCTGGCAAGTTAGGTCTTGGCACAGCATACATTCGTGGGTTCCAATGGGCATTAGAACATCACTACGAATACATCTTTGAGATGGACGCCGACTTTAGTCACGACCCAAAAGACTTGCCTCGCTTGTATGCAGCTACCCACGATGAAGGTTTCGATGTGGCTATTGGCTCACGTTATGTAAGCGGAGTAAACGTTGTGAACTGGCCTATTGGACGTGTATTGATGAGCTATTTCGCCAGCAAATACGTGCAATTTGTAACGGGTTTCCACGTTCATGATACCACAGCAGGCTTTGTTTGCTATCGCCGCAAAGTATTAGAAACCATACCATTAGAAGATATTCGCTTCAAAGGCTATGCTTTCCAAATAGAAATGAAGTTCACTTCGCACAAAATTGGATTTAAAATCAAGGAAGTTCCTGTTATATTTGTGAACCGAAGAGAGGGAACAAGCAAGATGAGTGGAGGCATTTTCTCGGAAGCTTTCTTTGGTGTAATGCGCCTAAGAATGGACGGTTGGTTCAGAAAATACCCTACTATCAAAAATTAAATACAACGTAGAAAGAACGTTACTACCCATAGAACGTTCTTTTTGTGTCTAAATGAATTTGTTAAGTTGTGGTTTCAAAATGAAACATATAACGAAAGACGAAGCACTTAAACTACTTATCCATGGTAGACCAGAACCCGTTGTAAACCAATGCAATAAATCGTTGTGGTGGTTTGTGCCTCGTGCGGTTTTAGGATTGTGGAAACAACAGCCTAAACGCATGGCTTTGACCAATTTTATTTGGCTCCTTTTTGGCTTATCTTATGTGCGTTTAGGGACACTTTGGGGCGTACTGGGATTTCTTTTAGCACTGTTTGGACTCAACATTTATTACTTCTACACTTACCGAAAAGTTTATAAGGCTATCAAAACCTTTACTTATCGTATGGACGAAGACGGCATCTCGCTCTACATAACAGCAGACGATGGTACACTTATCCGATACATTACCACCCCTTATTCGCAGATAAAAGACATTTATTTAAGTAAAGATTACGTCTATTTCGAGTTGGAAGAAACGTCTGAAATTGGCATTATCTATTTGATTACCGAAGATACAGAACGTGTTTTGGGCAATATTGTGTCGTATATGCAACTCGAAGAGAAACAGGAAATTAAGAATTTGCCTTCCGTTTATGCCAATCAAGAGTTAGATGAAATAAAAGACTTTGTTATAGAACGATTCGGCAAGCCAACCAATATATTCCGTGATACCTTAAATAGGGAGCAACCTATTGATATTATGGTCATTCCGCCAACAAAAACACGCAACTATTGGACACTATGCACCCTTGGGGCAGGCACTTATAGAGTAAGAAATTCGGAAGAATACAAACTTTCTAAAGAAGGGGAAGAGGTGCTGAATTGTGGTGAAGAACACGATTCACTCATCGAACACTACGAATACGTCATGTATTTGCCTGCCGATTGGAATCTTTCTGCCGAAGCATTAGAGAAAGAAAGTAATTATTGGCCGATAAGAGTACTCAATGGGATTGGTCATGACACCTTCGAAAACTTCCAATTCCAGTTGGGCGACACCATGAGTTTTAACGCTGGGGACGACACAGAAGTATCTTTCGACCCCTCAACCGACTTCTTTGGCGTGTTGATACTTTTCCACCAAGTTATGCCGATAACAACCGAAGAATTAGACTATCTTGGGCACAATTCACCTGCCGATTTTATGAAGAAATACATGGAATTGGACATTATAAAATTGGACGAAGAAACCCTTGATGTGAAAGAAAAGCACTATACCAATGCGCTAATTTCTCACTTTGAACGCCACAAAAAAGGTGCAAATGTAGTTACAATGTATCCTACTAAAAAATAGATCACACTTCAACCCCTCGAAAGTTTCCTCACTTTCGAGTTTTTTCCAATTCTATTGCTATCTTTTGCACATATTTTATTACTTTTTCTCTCCTTTCTTTTCATATATCCTTATTCTTTTGTAAATTTGCAAACAAGATATACCGATGTAATCGGCATCTCTTTACATTGGGAAAATAAAAACGGAAGCGTTTGAAAGATATTATCTGTGTCTGAAACTTAGGAACTTTCAACATCATCGGATAATAGGCAACAAACTGCTCCCGCTTATGCTATATTCGTTTCTGAACTTTTCGGAAACGAGTCTTCATAGGCGTGGGCTGTTGTCTTTATACGATGATAGGTTTCCTAAGACCTCAGACACATAAAAAGAACAACAGCCCAACGCTTTCTTGAATTATTAACAATAGGTCTGTACTTTCCATGGGCTTGCAGGCGACATATTAGCTAACCTAAAATGAATTACGAGCAAGCCCTCAATGCCATAGACGACATACTAAGAAAGGAGTCGGGGTGCAGCAGCGAAATAGACTATGTTGAACAAACGTCATGGATTCTCTTCTTAAAATATCTTGACGACCTCGAGAAAGAAAAGGACGCTGAAGCCATATTGACAGGCAAAAACAATGAACACATCATCGAACCACCCTTTTGTTGGCACGATTGGGCTGCGCCTCTCCTGCCTAATGGCGACAACGATTTAGTAAATGCCATGACGGGCGACGACCTTGCCGAATTTGTTTCTGCACGACTTTTTCCCTATCTTAAATCGTTTAAACAAAAAGCGGTGTCGCCACAAACTTTAGAGTATAAAATTGGCGAGGTGTTCGACGAGTTGCACAACAAAATCACGAGTGGTTACAACTTGCGCGAAATACTTTGGAAAGTCAATGAACTACACTTTCAAACGGCTGCCGACCGCCACGAAATGAGTGTTCTCTACGAAAACCGCCTCAACCGCATGGGCAATGCAGGGCGAAATGGGGGCGAATATTACACCCCTCGTCCACTCATCAGTACGATAGTAAAGGTGGTAAAACCCAAAATAGGAGAAACCGTCTACGACCCTGCCTGTGGTTCGGCTGGTTTCCTCTGCGAAGCCTACCAATACATGGAGGAACAATGGCGAAAAACAAATAGTGTGGACAATAGGCGCATATTGCAAGAAAGCACATTCTTAGGCAAAGAGAAAAAAGGACTGGCTTACATCATAGGCACAATGAACCTGATTTTCCACGGATTGGAAGCTCCGAAAATTATTCATACCAATACGCTTAGCGAAAATCTTGCTGCCGTGCAGAGCAAAGACCAACACCATGTCATTCTTGCCAATCCTCCTTTTGGAGGCAAAGAGCGTGGCGAGGTGCAACACAACTTCACTATCAATTCGAGCGAAACGGCTTATCTCTTTATGCAACACTTTATGCGCTACCTTAAACCAGGAGGCAGAGCTGGCATTGTTATCAAAAATACGTTTCTTAGCAATACCGACAATGCAAGCATAGCCATACGCCGTATGCTTTTAGAAACGTGCAATTTGCACACCATACTCGACCTTCCGAGTGGTGTTTTTCAAGGGGCAGGCGTAAAAACCGTAGTTCTCTTCTTTGAAAAGGGCAAGCCTACCGAAAATATATGGTACTATCAGCTCAACCTCGACCGCAATTTGGGGAAAACAAATCCGCTAACCGAAACCGACCTTGCCGATTTCCTCGCTTTGCAAGCTACAAAAGCGGAAAGCGAAAACTCGTGGACTATCAACGTCAATGACTTAGACAACGACACCATTGACCTATCCGTGAAAAATCCAAACCGCAACGATGAAGTGCAGCTACGAGAACCAAAAGAAATTATAACCGAAATACAACAGCTTAACAATGAAAGTGCTGCGTTGTTAAAGCAAATTATGGAGGAATTGTAAGATGAAAGAGGGTTGGGAAAAGAAGAAGTTAAGAGAGGTTTGCGAGGTAATAAATGGCTTATGGAAAGGAAAAAAAGAGCCTTTTATGAATGTTGGTGTTATTCGTAATGCTAATTTTACCAAAGATTGCAAACTAAATAAAACAAATATAGAATTCATTGATGTTGAAGTTTCAAAGTTTTTGAAAGGACGTAAATTAAAATATGGTGATATTATTATTGAACGTTCGGGAGGAGGACCAAAACAGCCTGTGGGTCGTCCAATTCTTTTTGATATAAAGGAGGGAGATTTTTCTTTTAGCAACTTTACATCTGTACTTAGAATAAAAGACAATAATAAATTAAACAGCAAATATTTGCAATTATATTTGTTCTTTTTATACAAATGTGGTAAAACAGAACAAATACAATCAAATACAATAGGTTTAAGAAATCTTGATTTTAATGCCTATAAAGAATTTGAAATCCCAATCCCAACTTTAGCTATTCAACAGAAAATGGCAACTTATTTAGACACCACCTTTGCAAAACTAGACTCCATAAAAGCAAAGGCGCAACAAGAATTGGAAGATGCAAAGGAGTTGTTTCAAAGCGAATTAAAGCAGTGTTTTAATAATGATAGTTGGGAAAAGAAAAAACTTAAAGATATTTGTGATAAAGGAAGTTCCAATATTTCTCAAAAACAATTGAAAGAAATCGAAGGCGAATATCCAATATATGGCGCAAGCGGTTTTATAAAAAAAATAGACTTTTATCATCAAAAAAGTAAATATATTGCAGTCATAAAAGATGGTTCTGGTGTTGGTCGCACAATGCTATTACCTGAAAAATCGTCTGTAATTGGCACTTTACAATATATTATACCAAAAGAAAATATAGATATAAAATTTCTTTATTATCTTTTACAAAGTCTTGAATTGGCTAAATATACTCAAGGAGCTGCCATTCCACATATTTATTTTAGAGATTATGGAGAAGCAAACATTTATGTTCCTAATTTACAAGTTCAACATAGCATTGCAGAAAAAATAGAAACAAAGTATTTTAACTTACAAGCTCTTGAAACCAACTACCGCCGCACAATTTCTGACTGCGATGAACTCAAACAAAGTATATTGCGCAAGGCTTTTGAGGGAGAATTAACCTTATAAACGACACGGATATGAACGAATCGGATACAAGATTGAAACGCATTACACCAGCGTTGGAGCGTGCAGGTTGGGGAAAAGTGGCAAATAGTCAAATATTTACAGAGCAACGAGCCTACCAAATTTCGCCAGGACGTATAGAAAAGGTGGGAAGAAGAAATCCTAAATTCATTGACTATTTGCTTTCTTATCGTGGGCAAAAGTTGGCTATTGTAGAAGCAAAAAGCGACGAAAAAGATGTAAGTGCAGGTGTGCCGCAAGCCAAACTCTATGCCGCCATGATGAACATTAGGTTTACTTATTCGACCAACGGCAACGAGAAATGGGCTATCGATATGAAAACAGGCAAGGAAGGCTTTGTAGACCGTTTTCCTACGCCTGAGGAATTGTGGCAAATGATGTTTCCCGAAACTAACGAATGGCGCGACAAACTGAACGCTATTCCTTTCAACAGGGACGGAGGAAAGCAGCCACGATATTATCAAGAGATTGCCACAAACAAGGTAATGGAAGCCGTGGCTAACGAACAGAAACGCATTTTGCTGACATTGGCAACAGGAACGGGCAAAACCTACTTAGCGTTCCAAATCGTGTGGAAATTGTTTAAGGCTCGTTGGAATGTGAAAAAGGAAGACAGAATACCACGTATTTTGTTTCTTGCCGACCGCAATATATTGGCTGATCAAGCATTGAACGACTTCGGACAGTTCCCCGAAGATGCAATGTGCCGCCTTACACCCGACGAAATAAGTAAGACAGGGGGCAAAGTTCCACTAAGTAGGAGTTTGTATTTCACCATTTTCCAAACCTTTATGAGTGGCGAAACACCTTATTATAAACAATATCCGCAAGACTTTTTCGACTTCATCATCATTGACGAGTGCCACCGTGGCGGTGCAAACGATGAAAGTCAGTGGCGAGAAATTATGGAGTATTTTAGTTCTGCCTATCAGTTAGGACTTACGGCAACCCCAAAACGAGAAGTAAACGCCGACACCTATCGCTATTTTGGCGAGCCTGTTTACATCTATTCGCTCAAGCAAGGTATTGAGGACGGTTTTCTTACGCCTTTCCGTGTGCGTATAGGTAGTGGCAGTTTGGACGAGTATATGTTTAAGAAAGGCGACAAGGTGGTGGTTGGCGAAATAGAAGAAGACAAGGTTTACACCGAAACCGACTTTTATCAAGGCAACATTTACATAAGAGAGCGTGACGAAGACCGTGTGAAAGAGTTTTTGAAACAGATAAAACCAGACGACAAAACCCTTGTTTTTTGTGCTACACAGAACCACGCAGCACAGGTGCGCGACATGATAAACCAACATTCTAAGAACCCCCACCCGATGTATTGTGTAAGGGTTACGGCTAACGACGGCAAATTGGGGGAAGGCAATTTGGGGCTATTTCAAAACAATGAACGTACATTGCCAACGATTTTGACTACATCGCAAAAATTAACAACGGGGGTAGATGCACGAAATGTTAGGAACATTGTGCTGATGCGCCCTGTAAACAATATCATTGAATTTAAACAAATCGTTGGTAGAGGGACGAGAGTGTACGATGAGAAATTTTATTTTACGATTTACGACTTTGTGAAAGCATCGGAACATTTTGCCGACCCTGAATGGGACGGAGAACCAATAGAGCCAACCATAGTAGAAGAACCCGAACCAAAGGGCGGAGAGGGTGATGACGACAAACCAAAACCACGCCCCATGCCGCAACCTTGCCCTGTATGTGGCAATATGACTTGTACCTGTCCAGGGGGCAAACCCAAAAAGACGGTGGTGGTGAAGCTATCGGAAGAGAGGACGGTGGAACTGCGCACAGAGTGGGAAGAAAAGTTTTTGTTTGACGGAAAACTCATCGGTATGGACGAGTTCATAAAGATATTGTTTGGAAATCTGCCTCGTTTCTTCAAGAGCGACCAGGATTTGAGAGAGCAATGGGCGAACCCTGATACCCGAAAAGCCTTGCTGACACAGTTGGAAAGAGAAGGGTTTGCATTGGAAAAGCTACGACAAGTGCAGTATTTGCTTGATGCGGAAGATTGCGACTTGTTAGATGTTTTGGAGTTTTTGGCTTACCATTCCACACCTATGGAACGCCGCCAGCGTGTAAACCTTGTTTATATGGACATCATGGAGAGTTTGACGGAAGAGCAAGTGGAGTTTGCAAAATATGTTTTAAACCACTATATTGCCCGTGGCTCAATGGAGCTTTATCGAGATAACCTCCCTCATTTCCTAAGAAAGAAATATGGTTCAACCGCTGATGCTGTCAAGAAATTGGGCAATCCGCAAACCATTAGTAGTCTTTATTTGAACTTGCAACAAACGCTTTACGCAGTGTAAAGGGAAAATTATCCGATAATTTACCTCATAGAGGGTGAAAATTATCGGATAATTAGCCCCTTTGGCAGATATTTTCGGTAAGACTGACATATTCTTACCTTATATTTAAAAACTTTCGAGAAGAGAAAAAGAAGTTTGCATACAGCGAACTACACAGCAAAGGCTTGCAAATAGTGATTGCTTTTGCTAACTTTGCAAAAGATAACTATCCTCTGCAATTTTCCAGAGCAGGCAGCAGTAGGGGCAGAGTTTTTTGCAAGCTTAACAACTCGTCTTTCCGTTCCGCACAAGCAAATAATGTATGGGGTGGAAAATCGTAACCCGTTTGCGAAAAGGCACGCTCTACAAAGAAAGCAAGTTCATTTTACACTTATTGGCAATATTTTTGCAAAAAACAGCAAGGAAATCCTTACTGTTTAAGTCGAGATGAGGCGACTCGAACGCCCGACCACTGGTCCCCCAGACCAGCATTCTAACCAACTGAACTACATCTCGTGATTGAATTATAATGCAAATTTACTCACTTTTTAAGACATTAGCAAACTTTTAGAGTTGTTTTTCACTTGTTCCCAACTTTATTCGTATTTTTGTATGAAATAAAAGTGGGGTTTGAATAAAAGTCCACACCAAAAAAGAAAGAAGAAAAAAGAATGCAATACAAAATAAAACCACCACATCACATTGAGGCAAACATTGACTTGCCTGCATCGAAGAGTATTAGCAACAGAGCGCTCATTATCAATGCACTAACAGGGAGCAACAAATGGCCTGAAAATATTTCTACCTGCGACGACACAAAGGTTATATGCAAAGCTTTTAAGCAGCAACCCTACGAAATTGATATTATGGCAGCAGGGACAGCAATGCGCTTTATGACGGCTTTCCTCGCTGCTTCGGAAGGTGAACACGTCATTACGGGAACTGAAAGAATGAAGCAAAGACCTATTAAAATATTGGTTGATGCGTTAAGATTTCTCGGTGCTGAAGTGGAATACACAGAAAAAGAGGGCTTTCCTCCCCTCCGTATTAAAGGTAAAAAGCTCATGGGTGGTCGTGTAGAAATTGAGGGCAATGTTAGTTCGCAATACATTTCGGCATTGATGATGATAGCTCCCACATTGAAAAAAGGTTTAGAATTGAAGTTATTGGGCAACATTATTTCTCGTCCATACATCGATTTAACCCTTCATTTGATGCACGAATATGGTGCTGATGCAGAATGGACAGACGTGGATACTATCACTATTCGTCCAACGAAATATAAGGAAAGAAGTTACACGATAGAAAACGATTGGACGGCAGCAAGCTATTGGTATGCTATCATTACTTTACTGAACGATACCGATTCGTACATCACGTTCAAAGGGTTGAAGAATGGTTCACGTCAAGGCGATTCTGCGGTGAAATATATTTTCTCCCTGCTTGGTATTAAAACAAGTTTCGCTGATAAGGAGAAAGATGAACTTACTGAAGTTACCATTTGCAAGCAACAACGAATGTTGCCACGATTAGAATATGATTTCAAAAACCAACCCGACTTAGCGCAAACAATGATAGCCACTTGTTGTGTTATGAATATTCCGTTCAAGTTTGTGGGATTGAGCAGTTTGAAACTGAAAGAAACCGACCGCATAGAGGCTATGAAAATGGAAATGACAAAGTTGGGATATGTCTTGCACGATAGCAACGACTCTGAAATAATATGGGACGGAGAACGTTGTGAAGCTGAAAAATCTATCGTTATTGACACTTACAAAGACCATCGCATGGCAATGGCATTTGCTCCGCTCAGCGTTAAGTTGGGCGAACTCACTATTAACAATCCAGAAGTGGTATCAAAATCCTATCCCAACTTTTGGAACGAGTTGCGCAATGTAGGGTTTGAAATCGAAGAGATAGAATAAAAACAAAGAAGAAAAACGAATGGACATTATTATAATAGGTTTGTTAGCCATTTTAGGCATGGGAGCATTGGTAGGTATCGCTACCCTTCTGAACCGACAAAAAGGCGAAGAAGATGTGATAAATCATGCTTCAGGCGACTGTTCCACCTGTATAGGAATAGATGAAAGTTGCGAACAAACGTGTACAATGGAAGCTGCCACAAAGCCCATAGAATATTATGACGATGAAGAATTAGACCGTTTTAAAGGGAGAGAGGCTACAGAATATACTGACAAAGAAGCGGAAGAATTTTCGGAAATACTCTACACCATGTGTCCAGAGGAGGCTAAGGGGTGGAATAGAAGTTTGATTCTACGAGGAATAAATGTTCCCAATCAAATAAAAGACGAACTCATCGCCATGATTGAAGGGTAAAATGGAAATGAAGTAGTGAAGTATTTCGCTTAAAAGACAATAAAGCAAGGCACTTAGAGTTTATTATAACGTGAAGATAAGTTACGCAAAATATTTTACAGCCCTTTTGGTAGCAAGCATTTTATTAGTTATCGTAAGTTGTTCTACCAAAAATAACACCTCGCAATCGCGTTGGTGGCACTCTTTTAATGCCAAATACAACACCTATTATAATGGAGCGCAAGCCTACATCGATGCATCTTTGGAAAAAGAAAACGGCAATAAGGATAACTTTACAGAAATAATTCCACTCTATACCGTAGGCAATAAATCAAGCAAAGATTTAGGAAAAGGTAACTATGAGCGTGCTATTGAAAAAGCAGAGAAAGCCATTGCCCGACACAGTATAAAGAAAAAACCTGAATGGAATAAATCAAGACGCAAAACAGAAAAAGATATAGAATGGTTGAATCGTAAGGAATACAACCCTTTTATATGGAAAGCATGGATGCTCATGGGGCGTTCTCAATTCTATAAAGGAGCTTTTGAAGATGCCGCAACAACGTTTTCCTACATGAGCAGATTGTATAAAACGCAACCAGCTATCTATGGAAAAGCACGAGCATGGTTGGCAAAATCGTATATTGAGGCAGGTTGGCTTTACGATGCGGAAGATGTAATCCGAAATATGAAGCGTGATTCGTTAGATTGGCGTGCAGTGAGAGAATGGAATTACACTTACGCTGACTATTATATCCACACAGGCGAATTTGAAAAAGCTGTACCCTACTTGCAAAAAGTCATCAAACACGAGATGCGCAAGAAACAAAAAGCAAGAGAGTGGTACTTAATGGGGCAATTGCAAGCTGCTTTGGGTAATAAAGAAGCTGCTTACAATTCGTTTAAACACGTCATTAAAGCCAACCCTCCTTACGAATTAGAATTTAATGCACGCATAGCTGCAACTGAAGTAATGGCAGCAGGACAAACCAAACAAATGGTGAGTCGACTAAAACGAATGGCGGCATCGGACAAGAATAAGGATTATTTAGACCAAGTATATTACGCAATGGGTAATATTTATTTGGCAGATAAAGATACTTTGAACGCTATTTCGGCTTACGAGCAAGGCAATAAAAAGGCTACTCGGGGCGGTGTAGAAAAGGGTGTTCTGCTTTTACATCTTGGCGATTTATATTGGACAAAGGAAAAATTCAGCGATGCACACAGATGTTATAATGAGGCACTCGGACTTTTAGATAAAGACCGCAAAGACTATGAACAACTTTCTAATCGCGCAAAGGTATTGGACGATTTGACCCCGCATACAGAGGCGATAGAATTGCAAGATTCTTTGCAGCATTTAGCCAAATGTTCTGAACCAGAACGATTGGCAGTCATCGACAGAGTGATAGATGCGCTTAAGAAAAAGGAAAAGGAAGAGCGTAACAGGCAAGCCGAATTAGATGCTGAGAAGCGTATGGCTGAGAACCAAGGAATGGGTGCAAATGCTGATAATTCCAACATGGCAACACCAATGCCACGTAGCCAACAGCAAGAAAACGGCACATGGTATTTCTATAACCAAATGGCTGTGCAACAAGGTAAAGCACAATTCCAGAAGCTATGGGGTAAACGTGAGAACGTAGACAACTGGCAGCGTGTTAATAAAACCGTTGTCGGGGGTATGAACAATAACATGGAATGGACAGACGAGCAGCGTGATTCCATAGCAAAGGAGGAAGCTCGTTTAGATTCAATAGAAAGTAAAACCGATTCGGTACAGAACGACCCACACCGCAGAGAGTTTTATTTGGCTCAAATACCATTTACAGAAGAGCAAATGCAGGCAAGCAATAAGATTTTAGAGGCTGGTTTGCATCATGCTGGTGTTATTTTCAAAGATAGATTGGACAACCTACGATTGGCTGAAAAGAACTTACGACGAGTGAGCGACAACTATCTTGACTATGAAGAAATGGACGATGTTTATTACCATCTGTACTTACTTTACATGAGGAAGAATCAACCGCAGTTGGCAGATAGCTATATCAACAAACTAAAAGCCAACTATCCGAAGAGCCAATGGACGGCTGTGCTTACCGACCCATACTTTAAAGAAAATGCAAAGTTTGGCGAACACATCGAAGACTCGCTTTATGCAGCTACATACGAAGCCTTTAAAAACAACAGATTTAGTGAGGTTAGTGGCAATAAACGCATTTCCGACAGTCGTTTTCCAATGGGTGCAAACCGTGATAAGTTCTTGTTTATCGGTGGTTTGAGTAAGTTAAACCAAGGTGATATAGACGGTTGCGTGAGCGATATGAAGAAAGTTGTCGAAAAGTTCCCACAAAGCCGCATTAGTGAAATGGCTGGAATGATAGTCAATGGTGTGCAAGCAGGTAAGAAAATCAGAAATGGTAAATTTGATTTAGGCGATGTTTGGAGTTACAGAACCAATGTTTTGAACGATAGTGATAGTATCAAGCAAGTGAAGTTCTCGCCAGATAGAGACATTGATTTCAAGTTCTTATTAGTTTACAACCCTGATTCTTTAAAGGAAAACAAGTTGCTTTTCGAAATGGCAAGGTTTAATTTCACGAGTTTCTATGTACGCAATTTTGAAATAGAAATTGAGAATATTGAGGGCTTACATCAAATGAAATTGTCAGGTTTCAGAAGTTTTGACGAGGCTTATCAATATGCACGACAACTCTTTAGCAGCCGAAACGTAACAGAACAAATCAGCAAAGACACGCGAGCCATTATCATTAGCGATAAAAACTTGCAACTTATTGGCAAATCGTTCAGTTACAAAGATTATGAAGACTTCTATGCAAAGCATTTCGCTCCACTAAAGGTTACATCACGTTACCTATTGTCTGAACCTGCCGAAATTGCTACACCACGAGAAAAAGAACGTGATTTGCAAGAAGAAATAGAAAGTAAAAATCCAACAGAAGCTGACTTAAATGCGCAAGAACAAGGCGAAATAGAACCTGTTGATAATGGTATAACAATTCCAATGGAGGAGGAAAAAACAACGAAAGAGGACGTTTCTATACCTACCGAAATGGTTATTCCTGCTGAAGAAAAGAAGCAAGAAAAACCAAAAGAGAATGTTGAGAACACGGAAATGGTTATTCCAATGGAAGAATCTGTTGCTCCAAAGACTGAACCACAGAAGGTTGAACCTAAGAAACAGCAAAAACCAACCAAGAAAAAGGAAGAAAAGGCAGTACCAATAGACGACAATTCATTTGTAATTCCAGTGGAACCTGAACCAACAGTGCCACAAACAACATTTGAAGTGCCTATTGACGAACCAAAAGCGCAACCAAAGAAAGCGAAAACTGGGTCTACAAAGCAAGCTACAACAGAGAAAAAGACAACGGAAAAGAAGGAAGAAACAAAGAAACAAACCCCTGATGGACCAAATATTTACTTCTCTGACGATTCAAAAAAGGACGAGAATAAAGAAAAGAAGCAGGAAAATCAGACAACACTCGATTACGATTTTGAAGACGAATACTACGATTTAGATGGTTTCTAAAGGCAGTTTCCCAACAAGAACTAACGGGTTGTGGCAAATAAAACATAAAGAAAGGAAAAAACGCAATATGACAAATGGATTGTTATTATGGGTAGACGATGAGATAGAGCTTTTAAAAGCCCATATTATCTTTTTAGAAAAGAAAGGTTATGAGGTTGTAACCGTCAGCAATGGTGCTGATGCCATTGACCAATTCCGTACACAAACCTTTGACCTTGTCCTTTTAGACGAGCAAATGCCTGGCTTATCGGGCTTAGAAACCTTGCAAAAGCTCAAGGAAATACAACCTGCAACGCCTATCGTTATGGTAACGAAGAGCGAAGAGGAGGATATTATGAACCAAGCCATTGGTTCTAAGATTGCCGATTACTTGATAAAGCCTGTCAATCCAAGTCAAATTCTGCTTACTTTAAAGAAAAATATTCACCGCAAAGAGATTGTTACCGAAGTTACACAGACGGGGTACCAACAAGAATACCAGCAATTGGCAATGCAAATTAGCGATTGCAGAACGTTCAATGATTGGGTGGAAGTTTACAAACGATTGGTGAAATGGGAATTAGAGTTGAGCAGTACCGATAGCAATATGACGGAAATGCTCACCATGCAGAAGGAAGACGCCAATAATGGATTTGCTAAATACATTGCAAAGCATTATTTAGATTGGGTAGCACCAACCAACGGAAAGGGCAAAACAGACGATTCTCGCCCACTAATGAGTCCCGATATTTTCAAGAAACAAGTATTCCCAACGATTGATGAGGGCAATAAAGTCTTTTTAATTGTGGTGGATAACCTACGTTTCGACCAATGGCGCATACTGTCAGAGGAACTTGCTGAGCTGTACGACATAGACGAAAAATTGTATATGACGATTATTCCAACAGCAACACAATACGCAAGAAATGCTATTTTCAGTGGATTAATGCCAGCGCAAATTGCTAAAATGTATCCTGAACTTTGGGTTGATGAGGACGAAGAGGAAGGAAAAAACTTGAATGAAGGACCTTTAATCCAAACGCAAATCGACCGTTTCCGCCGTCATGATAAGTTCTCTTACCACAAAATAAACAATTCGAGTGGAGCAGAAAAGTTTATGCAACAATTGAAAAACTTGGAGCAAAACGATTTGAATGTATTGGTTGTGAATTTCATAGACATGCTTTCGCACGCACGCACCGAAATGAAAATGATTCGAGAATTGGCAAGCGACGAAAGTGCCTACCGCTCTTTAACATTGAGTTGGTTTAGACATAGCGTCTTGGCAGACGTGTTCCGTGAGTTGTCAAGAAGCAATTACAAAATCATTTTGACTACCGACCATGGGTCTATTCGTACTGTTAAGCCTGTGAAAATCATTGGCGATAGGAACACCAATACCAACTTGCGCTACAAATTGGGCAAGAATTTGAATTACAATCCAAAGGAAGTTTTTGTCATAAAAGACCCACGTCAAGCACAATTACCTGTTCCAAATCTTAGCACAACCTATGTTTTTGCAACTGGAAACGACTTCTTTGCCTATCCAAACAATTACAATTATTACGTTTCTTATTACAAAGATACATTCCAACATGGTGGAATTTCTATCGAAGAAATGGTCGTTCCACTCATTACACTTACCCCAAAGAAGCGTTGAGCAACAAGAAATAAAAATAAAATAAACAGCATGGAAATTAAAATAGAAAGCCTTGCCACCATACACGAGGCAGCAAAACAATTCATAGCAGGTATCGGCGACAACAAAGTGTTTGCCTTTTACGGTAAAATGGGGGCAGGAAAAACCACCTTTACCAAAGCCATTTGCGAAGTTTTGGGTGTGAAAGATGTCATCACCTCACCTACTTTTGCTATCGTAAACGAATATACCGACCGAGAAGGGCAACCCATTTACCATTTCGATTTCTATAGAATCAAGAAATTGGAAGAGGTTTACGATATGGGATACGAAGATTATTTCTACAGCAACCACCTTTGTTTGTTGGAATGGCCAGAGTTGATAGAAGATATACTACCCGAAAATACGATAAAAGTAACGATAGAAGAACAGCCCGACGGCACACGAGTAGTTACTTTCTAATCCTTTCCAAACCAATAAGAAGAGAAGTGAACTTTGAAAGCAACACAATACTTTCAAAGTTCACTTCTCTTTTTTTATAAATCATCATGCTTACAAAGGTTTGCGAGGCTTCATTACAAATTTATTTTGTACTTTTGTGCCACTCCTTCAACATTAACTTGAAGGAATGTGAGTTAAAACGGAATAAAATAGAAATGAAAACGAAGATAAAACGCATTGATACTTTGACTGGTTTGCGGTTTCCTATGATGGTAATGGTGGTGATTTCTCACTTCGAATTCATGGGTTCTCAGACGCAAAATTGGTATGATTTGGTTTTCATAATGCCACTTTAGCCGTCGATTTCTTCTTCATCATGCCGGGTTTCGGACTCACTTACAAGTCTTTCGCCACGCAACAGCCGTGCATGGACACGTAGAATCCATGACGAGGTTATCGGTTTGGTATGCGAAAGCTGCAAAAACTATATCGGTGGTATGTGCTTTCGATGCTCATCATGCTGCCTACCACCCTTCTAACTTTATGGAATGACAAAGGAATTATGGCTATTCCGAACATCATAGCGAAGTTTGCTTTGTCACTCACCCTCCTCCAAACAATTCCAAGCATGTCTAATTTCAGCTATATACTGAACGGAGTGGGTTGGTTTCTGTCGGCTTTGCTTGTTCTTTACGCTGTTTATCCCGTTTTAGAACGGCTCAATCGCCAACTTGTATCGACCCGAAAACTCGTATTAAGCTACCTCTTTGTGGTCTTTTTACTTCGCTTTTTGTGCCTGCTTTTCTTCAGTTTTATTGCTTCCAACACACGTTTCAACGACTTAAACTTTGCTTCACCGCTGCTGCGTATCTTCGATTTCACAATAGGAATATTACTTTGCGACTTGTTTTTTCACAAGACTAATAGTGCATTGCCTACTGAAAGGGTAGAAAAGTCGAGCGCAACAAGGCTTGAAACTTTCTGCATACTTTTATTAATAGGTTGGTGGTTAGGCAGAAACGCTATGTTTTACGGTCAATATGAAGATGTAAAAGACACGTTCGATATACTTTTAGCGGCGGCTCTCGTCTATGTTTTTGCATTTGAAAGGGGAAAGATTTCCACCCTACTCCGTTCTCGTAAACTCGTTTTGTTAGGCAATGTTTCAATGTATATCTATCTTTTCCACTTTCCATTTCCCCTTATATTGGGTACAGACCTATTGCACCTTAACCATAATGCCTATCAGTTTAAACTCGATAAATGTTTATTGGTCATCGCCTTAGAGTTGCTATTAACTTTTTTGCTTACCTTCTTCGCCTATAAAGCTGACCAACGTAAGATAAACAACATTTCAACCTTGTAGGGGCGTGATTTTAAAATAACGCCCCTACGAAAAACAAAACCTATTGTTTTGAACACAAAAAGAGCCTATTTGGAGCGTCCAAATAGGCTCTTTTGTGTTTTATACCTTTGCGTTTATCCAAAAATGAAGTTCAACACAAAGAGGACGGAGAGAATGCACAAAGTCCAATTTAATTCTTGCCAACGGCGTGTACATAATTTCATGATGACAAACGACAGAATACCAAGACAAATGCCGTCAGCAATTGAATAGCAAAGTACCATGGTTATCATGGTAATGAAGGATGGAAAGGCTTCGGTCATATCTTGAAGATTTATTTTCTTAACAGAATCGAGCATGAGGACACCCACCATGATGAGCGCACCACTAGTTGCCGCACTCGGAATGAGCAAGAAAATTGGCGAAAGGAACAAGGCAAGAATGAACAACAGACCCACCACAAACGAGGTTACACCCGAACGACCACCTTCAGCAATGCCGCTGGCACTTTCGATGTAGGTTGAAATGGTAGAACTTCCCAACATTGCGCCGCAAGTAGTACCGATAGCATCGCTCATCATGGCTTCGCTAACGTGTGGAATGCTACCGTCTTTGCGCACAACACCAGTCTTTTCAGCCAGTCCCATGAGCGTTCCGATGGTGTCGAAAATATTGATAATGAGCAAAGAGAATACCACCAATCCTGTTTTAAGTGTCAATAAACCAGAGAAATCGAATTGACAGAAGATAGGCGAAATATCTTGTGGAGCAGAAACTGGCAACCAACCTGACGGAATATTGGTTACGCCCATTGGGATACCCAACAAAGTGGCTGCGATAATGCTCCAAAACAAAGCACCTTTCACATTGCGTGCCATAAGAACACCACTCAATAAAGTGGCAAAAATACCCAATAAACAAGGTGCAGTAAAAGCTCCAAGACCTACGAATGTGCCTTCTTTCGACACAATGATTTCAGCATTTTTGAGTCCGATAAAGGCGATAAACATACCAATACCAGCCGAAATGGCATAGCGTAAATTGTTAGGAATGGCATTGAAAATCATTTCTCGCACATTGAAAAAAGTAATCAAAATGAACACAATACCTTCAATCAAGAGAATTGCCAATGAGTTTTGCCATGAATAACCCATTGCTTGACAAAGCGTATAAGCAAAAAAGGCATTCAATCCCATTGACGGCGCTTGGGCAAATGGTAGTTTTGCCATAAAAGCCAATAGCAAAGTAGCTATTGCCGAAGCCAAAGCGGTAGCGGTAAAGAGCGCACCTTGACTCATTCCTGTAGACATAAGGATTGACGGATTGACTGCCAAAATGTAACTCATAGTGAGAAATGTAGTTACGCCAGCGATTAATTCGGTGCGTAACTTCATGGTTTTAGGGTCGAAACCCAAAGTCTTTTCTAAAAACTTCATAAGATTGTTGGATTGAAATGATATGTATTATTTGTTATTTTCTTCTATCCAATGGTCAATTAGCATTCTTGCTATTGATAGTTTTTCGGGAAGATTTGGTAAATTATCTTTTGTAAACCAATTCCCTTTTGATAGTTCGCTGTGTTGCAAATGTATTTCGCCTGCTACATAGTCGGCATTGAAACCCACCATAACACCACAAGGATAAGGCCAAGGTTGCGAACCGAAATAGCGAAGATTGGTTATGGTAATGCCAGTTTCCTCCATTACCTCTCGGTGTACGGCTTCTTCAAAGGTTTCACCCGTTTCAACAAATCCTGCAACCAAGCCGTAATGGTTGTCTTTAAAGCTATTGGCACGCACTAAAAGTACCTCTTCGCCTCGATGTATCAGCACAATAATGGCAGTAGAAAGTTGTGGCCAAACCTCCTTTCCACAGTTGGTGCAACGCTTAGATATTTCGGTATGCAACTTCATAGGGGAGCCACAAACACCACAAAACTGGGTATTCTGATTCCAATAAAGTAGTTCAGCACATTTGCCAGCCTTTAAATAAAATTCAGTGTTCAGCTTGTAATAACTGGCTCTTAGTCCACACATTTCCAATTTAGGATTGTTCGTAACAGGCATATCAATGTTTACCGCCTTTACGCTTTCCCCTTCAGGCATGGCTTCAATGCTTAACACCTGCGACCACGCCTTTAATGGTATGGGACATTCTTCTGAAAGTGGTATCGTATAGCCTATATCGGTCTTTTCTAACACCAAGTCGGTTTTGCAAAATACGAACCAATAACACTTCATTGCTTTATTTTTCTATTTTTCAGTTCTTTGTTTTATTCGCCAAAGAGAATTTTACGGTCGCGTACTGCGGCTTTTTCAGTCCATTCTGTTGGTACAAACTTCCAGTTATGATTAGGTTGTGGGTTCATAATACCCGCCTTTTCAATCTCTTCCATAAGGTAGTAGCGTTGGTCTTTCTCGCTGCGCCAAACAATTCTTTGCTTCAATTGGTCTTGCGGAATGCCTGCTCCCTTTGTTAAAAGTTCGCCACCACCATTGCCACGATAGCTATTTACTGCCACATTGTAGTATTTTGATTCATCGAAAGGCTCTCCATTGCTCATTTTTAGTATGCGAACTTTTTCGCCGTATGGTTTCGTTACGTCCACCTCATAGTCGATTCCAGCAGCAGAATCAAAGTTAAAAGAGAAATTTTTAAACCCCAAACGTTGTGAATCATCACGAGTATCTTCAGAAAGCAATAGCAAATGGTCATCAGCCGAGCGCATAGTATTCACCCAAAGGTTATAACTCATTTCCAAATAGTTACGAATTTCTTTGCCCGTTAGTCGCATAACGTAAAGCTGATTCTCGTATTTGTAAAGATTAAACATGTCGGCAACGGTGATAGGACCAGCTGAAATAGAAGAGTTAAAGCCCAAAGGAGCGTTAAAAGCAATATCGGCTTTGGCGATTTGGAGTTCTAAATTGAGAATTAAATCATTGAAAGCTGAACTGCCAAAGAAACAATCTTTTGTGCTAATGGTGTTCTGAAAACTACCTATTTTACGGTCAGCCCACACTTTAACCTCATTGATTTCTTTTTCAAAATGGTTCATATAAGCCTCATCTACTGCAAGATTAGTTACATCAACCAACTCGCCCGACTTGCTAACTACCTCATATTGTTTTTCATGCTTATTGCTTTTCTTCGTCTTTTTCAATGTAATCGTAGCCACAGCAACCTTCTGTGCATTGTTGGCAGGGTCAAGACAAAGCACGGTTTTGCCTAACTTGTTGGTTACATTAATGTTGCGTGGTTTGTGGTCGTGTCCGAAAAAGACAACATCGAAGCCTTCCACTTCTTCGGCAACCTTCTTGGAAGCGTCCTCAAGATAGGTAGGAGTAGCGATGCCACCGTCCCAACCAGAGTGGAAAAGTCCTACGATAACATCAGGATTTTCGTTTGTTTTCAATGCTTGAATGGTCTTTTTAGCCGATGAAACCATTTCTTCAAAATGCAAACCTTTCCATAATCCCTCTTCTAACCAGTTAGGAATGGCAGGAGTAAGCATACCTATGACAGCCACTTTTACGCCATTTTTCTTCTTAATAATATAATAAGGTAAGACATATGGTGCTTGTTTTTCGGTGTCAATGATGTTTGCTCCAACAGCAGGACAATTCATTTCACGAATCCATTTATCGTAAACAGCGTGTCCAGTTTCTATATCGTGATTACCAACACCCGAAACATCGAATTTCAAATAGTTGATAACACTTGCAGCAATATTTTGCTTTTGTGTTGCAATGTAGTTGTAATAATACGAAATAGGCTGCCCTTGGAGAATGTCGCCATTGTCTAAAAGATAAACATTTTGCTCGCCTTTTTGCTTTCTTAGTTCGTTCACATAAGTAGAAACCCTTGCCATTGACCCCGCTTTGGGTTTACGCGTAATGAAATCGTAAGGAAAAAACGAGCCATGAACATCTGATGTTTCTACTAATTTAATCGTTATATTTTTCTGTGCAGCTGCTTCCACACCGCTTAAAATAAGTGCCATAAATGCAATTAAAATTCTATTCATTTGGTTTGTTATTATTTAGTTGTTAAAACTCATTTTGCTCTAAACTTAACAGAGTTATACCCAACAAGTTTATCGGTTCTACCACCCTGTTCACGATAGTAAACCAAGGCTTGATAAGTATTTTCTGTTTGGAAATAGCTACCTTCGGTTGGCATAAAAGTAATGCGCCCATCGGGTGAAAGCACCAAGAATTGATAACTATAATAGCCCAATTTCAATGGAACAACTGCTTGATAGCGTTTTGTTTCCTCATCAAATTCAAGTTTATACTGAGGTAAAAAACGGTCATTTGTCCAATCGCCATTTAAATAAACCTCCCCATTTATTGGTTTAGGGCATTCCAATTGGAAATGTACCAACATGTAATCGCTCTCGGTATGGATATTATAATTATCCGAATTACGAATTAAGAACGCTCCATTGGCATCTTCATCATACAAATAGTTCATGCGTGGAACAGCAACAAAAGGATAAGCGTGAAAATTCTGACCGTCCCAGCTGATATGGTCAATGCCTGTTGTCGCTACATCGGTAGAAAGAATTTCGAATTTATGGTATTCATTTCCACCTAAAAAAATATAATCGGCATTATGATTCCAACGCAATCCATCACTCATAACGTATTGAGGTTTAGCGTTCCAACGTGCATTGTCCCACCGACGGTTTTGTAATACGATAGTTTTCAACTGCATTTGTGGATTGGTAATATTGTATTTACCGTAACTCAATTCCATTTCAACCTGCTGATGAGCCATGTTGATAGTTGCATCAGTATTGGTTGTAATGTTCAATCCCACCCCCATTGCGTTCTCCAAAGGTTCTTTCACCATGAAACATGTCTTTACAACCGCTTCATTATCAGCATTAAAAATCGTCAATCGATAGTTTCCTGATATTTTTGGACGGCATTTTTCGTTCGGAATACTAAGATGATAGTGCGTGTAAATGGTATTTGTAAGCAACGATTGTTCCACATCTTCTATCGTATTTCCGTCAGCAAAACCATCTACAAAGTCGCTTTCAAACAATGAAGTAGATGGTTTCCAATCAGCTTCACAATGCTCAAGTTTGTAAGTATAGCGGTTATATTCATGTGTAAGGTCATCGAAATCAATGTCAATTCCTCCATTTCCAAGTTCCATGATAGGCATAGAAAGCCAATCTCCATTGGCTACCACCTGCAACGAACGTATGTTTTCATTCAAAATTTCGTGTCGTTGTGCGGTTGTCGCAATAGAGAAAAAGAATGATATAAGCAGAAAAGTAAACCTAATTTCCTTTCGCATGAATCACCTTTCCTTTCTTTATGGAATTAGTTTCTTTAAAAAATCATCAAGGTCTTCTTCCAATCCAGGCAACAAGTCGCCGTCTGCAATGATAGTATCATTGTCTTCACAATAAAGTTCAGCAATGTGTTCGCCTTCTTCGTCTTCTAAAACAAAGTTGAAAGGTTGTATAATACCAAAATTTTCAATAATATCTTTGTGCTTTAACAATTCGCATCTCAACAAAGAAGTTACTTGTTCATAGAAATCATCGTCAGTATTTTCAATCCATTTCTCTACAACACAGCGTGTTATTTCCACGCCTTCATCGTTGAAAGCCATAAGGTCGCCACTAAATTGCGATACCATAATGTGAATATCTGTCATTAAAGTAGGTTCTTCCGTTTTAGGAAACTTTTGAGCAATTTTCTTTAAAAAGCGCTCAATTTGTTGCTTTGTTTGTTCCATAATAATTGTATTTCAAGAACGTTTGAATGCGAAATTAATTATCGCAAAGGTAACAAAACTTTTTGTTTAATTCTCTTATATCACACCTTTTTTAATTATTTCAAGTACTTTTATGGCTCAAAATGGTAAAATCTAACTACCTTTGCACTTATATCAAGCTGGAAATAGCTTACATTTCACTACAAAATAAAAATATTTACTTGGGAAATAAACGAGAATAGAATATGAAGCAAACAATTTTAGTTACTGGTGGAACTGGTTTTATTGGTTCGCACACAACGGTAGAATTGCAAGAAGCAGGCTACAATGTTGTGATTGTCGATAACCTTTCAAACTCAAAAATAGAAGTGCTTGATGGTATTGAGAAGATAACAGGGGTGCGCCCAGCATTCGAACAAGCCAATCTTGAAGACAAAATTGCTACAGAAAAAATCTTCCAAAAGTATCCAAACATTGAAGGAATCATTCATTTTGCGGCTTCAAAGGCAGTAGGTGAAAGCGTTGAAAAGCCTTTAATGTACTATCGTAACAATGTTGTTTCGCTCATAAATCTTTTGGAACTCATGCCTAAATACAATGTTAAAGGCATTATTTTCTCAAGTTCTTGCACCGTTTATGGTCAGCCTAATCAAGAAAATCTTCCTGTTACAGAGGATGCTCCACATCAAAAAGCGACTTCTCCATACGGTAATACAAAGGAAATAAACGAGCAAATCATTTACGATTACATACACAGCGGAGCTAATATTAAGAGCATTGTGCTTCGTTATTTCAATCCTATTGGCGCACACCCTTCGGCACATATTGGCGAATTGCCTAATGGTGTACCGAACAATTTAATTCCTTATGTTACGCAAACGGCCATGGGCATACGCCAACAACTCACTATTTTCGGAAACGATTACAACACTGAAGACGGCACTTGCATACGCGATTACATTTACGTAGTAGACCTTGCCAAAGCGCATGTGGCTGCAATGACACGCGTATTAGACAAAGAAACTGACAAGATTGAGTATTTCAACATCGGAACAGGGCGTGGTAACTCTACCTTAGAAATCATTACCACTTTCGAAAAAGCTACAGGTGTGAAACTTAATTGGAAGTATGGCGCACGCAGAGAGGGAGATATTGAAAAGATATGGGGCGATTGCACCAAAGCAAATAAGGTGTTAGGTTGGAAAGCCAACACACCACTCGAAGACGTATTAGCTTCGGCTTGGAAATGGCAACAGAAGTTACGTGAAGACGGAGTGATGTAAAAATACATTTTATTAAGGTGAAAATTCTTCCTTTTCACATGTAAAAATACTTAAAGTGCTTAATATTTAAGATATTAGGAACTTACAAAAAATGAATAAATAACAAAAAAAATAGCTGCAAAGGTTTTGTTTTTGAAAAAAAACATTACCTTTGTAATTCGTTATGCAGAACTTATTTCTAACAAACAAGGAGGCAAACAATCTTAAATTCAAAAAAAATAAAAGAAAAACGTAACATACTGGAACAATGAAATATAAGATTTTATTAGCTCTTTTAGCATTATTCAACTTAGCAGCGATTGCTCAAAATCCTGTACATTTCAGTGTACAACAAAAGAAAGTATCGCCTACCGAAGTAGATGTTATCTTTACAGGTAAGATTGACGGCGGTTGGCACGTTTATTCAACAGGTTTACCAGCCGATGGTCCTACTTCTGCGACACTAACCACCACCAAGGCGGAAGGCGTAAAAGCAATGGGAAAATTAATGGCACGCGGTAATGAATTGAATGTGTGTGATAAAGTGTTTGAAATGAAGTTACGCTATTTTGAACATGCAGTAACTTTCATTCAAAAATATAAAATTACAGGCAAAACTTACAAGGTTGCAGGCTATTTGGAATATGGTGCTTGTAACGATGAAATGTGTATGCCACCAACCAGCGTAGAATTTAGCTACAACGGAGCAGGTCCTGCTGATGCACCAGCAGCTACTCCAACAACGGAAACCACTGAAGGCGATGCCGCAGCCGATGGTCTTGCAGCTTTAATGGGTGGAACAGCTGACTCAACAGCTACCCTAAAAGGTGATTCTGCCGTTAAAAATGACATGTTAGCAGCTACGTCTAACGCTTCAGTAAACCCTAATGAACTTTGGCGTCCTGTAATAAAAGAACTCAAAGCATTTAGCAATGGGCAAGACGGAGAGAACCATTCTTTGTGGTATATCTTTATTATGGGTGTCGTAGGTGGTTTGGTTGCTTTGCTAACACCATGCGTTTGGCCTATCATTCCGATGACTGTTAGCTTCTTCTTGAAGCGTGCAAAGGGCGACAAACAGAAGGGAATACGCGATGCTATCACCTATGGTATTTCAATTATCGTGATTTATATGGGCTTAGCAGCGATTATTACAGCATTGTTTGGTCCACAAAAACTGAACGAATTGGCAACCAATGCTCCATTTAACATATTCTTTTTCTTGATGTTGGTGGTATTTGCATTAAGTTTCTTCGGCTGGTTCGAGCTTAGCTTGCCTTCTTCATGGGGTAATGCTATTGACAATAAAGCCGCAGCAACAACAGGTTTGCTCTCTATTTTCTTGATGGCTTTCACCCTTTCATTGGTATCTTTCTCTTGTACAGCACCTGTCGTAGGTTTGCTTCTCGTACAAGCTGCAACCAGTGGCGATTGGGTAGCACCAACCGTGGGTATGTTTGGCTTTGCTTTTGCTTTAGCTTTGCCTTTCACTCTCTTCGCTTTGTTCCCAACATGGTTAAAGCAAGCACCTAAATCAGGCTCATGGATGAACATGATAAAGGTGGTATTAGGCTTCATCGAATTGGCTTTTGCCTTCAAATTCTTGTCAGTTGCCGACTTAGCATACGGTTGGCGCATTCTTGATAGAGAAACTTTCTTAGCAATTTGGATTGTCATCTTCGGCATAATGGGCTTGTATCTCATTGGTAAAGTGAAGTTCCCACACGATGACCCTGAACAAAAAGCAATGCCTGTACCAGCAATCATGCTCGGTATGATGGCGTTAGCATTCACCATATACATGATTCCTGGACTTTGGGGTGCACCTTTGAAAGCAGTTAGTGCTTTTGCACCACCAATTTACACTCAGGATTTCAACCTACATCACCAAGAAGTAGAACCAAAATATAAGGATTACGAAGAAGGAATGCGTGCTGCGGCAAAGGCAGGCAAACCTGTATTGCTCGACTTCACAGGCTTTGGTTGTGTAAACTGCCGTAAAATGGAAGGTGCAGTATGGACTGACGCAACAGTAGCAAGCAAGTTGAACAATGATTATATCTTGATTTCACTCTATGTAGACGATAAAACACCATTAGCTCAACCTGTTAAAGTGAAACGTCCTGATGGCACAACACGCACATTACGCACCATTGGCGACAAGTGGAGTTATCTCCAAGAGTCAAAATTCGGCTACTTAGCTCAACCATTCTATGTTACAATAGACAATCACGGAAACCCATTGAGCGGTAGCTTTACTTACAAAGAAGACATCAAAGCATATATCGACTTCCTTGATAAGGGTGTAGAGAACTACAAAAAATAAAAGAAATACATTCAAAACTTGTGGACTAAGCCTCCATAAGTTTTGAAAATAAGACAACAAGAACGCCAATAAACATTGAGAAATCAATAGTTTATTGGCGTTCTGCTTATTCTAGCAATCGTAATCTTACAACACAATGAGAGTCAGTTCATAACAAACTTATAAAAAAGGTTATTGCAGCAGATTTCAAAACAGGCTATTTTGGTGCTAAAAAGAGCCTGTTTTCACTTTCAAAATAGGCACTTTTAGTCATTCAAATACCAAGCGTGAAAACCGACAAAAGCAACAATAGACTTCGATTAAAGCAGACTTTTAATGAATATGAAATAAAATGACATGTAAAAAATGCTAATTTATTTTGCTCATTAAGAGTTTTCCTTTACATTTGCAAACATATATGGGTATTTTATATCTTGTGCCAACTCCAGTAGGAAATATGGAAGACATGACATTTCGTGCCGTCCGAATCCTCAAAGAAGCAGACCTTGTGTTGTGTGAAGACACGCGAACATCGGGAATTCTGCTTAAACACTTCGATATTAAGAACCATTTAATGGCGCACCATAAGTTCAATGAACACGGAACATCAGCAAATATCGTAAACAGACTAAAAGCTGGTGAAACCATAGCATTGATTTCCGATGCAGGAACACCAGGCATTAGCGACCCTGGTTTCTATTTAGCACGCGAAGCCATAGCTGCTGGAGTAATCGTTCAAACACTACCAGGCGCAACAGCCATGATTCCTGCCTTGGTATCAAGTGGATTTCCATGCGACCGCTTCTGTTTTGAAGGATTTTTACCACAGAAAAAAGGTCGTAAAACCCACATAGAAAGTTTGCAAGACGAAACTCGAACCATGATTTTTTATGAATCGCCTTACCGAATTATAAAAACATTGGAACAGTTCATCGAAGCTTTCGGAGCAGATAGAATGGTGAGTTGCTGCCGAGAAATATCCAAATTACACGAAGAAAGTGTACGAGGAACATTGGAGGAAGTACTCCAACATTTCAAAGAAACAGCCCCACGAGGCGAATTTGTAATTGTACTCGCAGGCAAAGATAAAGAGAAAAAGAAAGTAAACAAAAACATTTAATGAAGAATACTCTTCAGAATTATAAATGAAAATAGATAGATTATGAAAAAACTATTAATTTATGCAGCTTGTGGTGCCATGGCACTCACTGCATGCAACCAGAACAAACCTACAATCAACCCTGCTGATATTCAAAATGACTCATTGCGTGCTATCATCAATGCTCGTGACAACGAAGTAAACGACATGATGGCAACTTTGAACCAAATACAACAGGGCTTCGCAGAAATCAACGCGGCTGAAAATCGTGTTACTTTAGCCAAGGAAGGCGAAAGCTCTGACAAGGCAACACAGATTAGAGAAAACATCAAGTTCATTGCAGAACGCATGCAACAGAACCGAGAATTGATTAAGAAACTTCAACAACAATTGCAAGAAACTGGATTCAAGGGCGAAGAAATGCGCAAGACACTTGGACAAATGACTGCCCAAATGGCTCAAAAAGACAACGAGTTAAAGCAACTTCGTGCTGAATTGGAATCAAAAAATATTCATATTAAGGAACTCGACCAAACGATTTCTGGTTTGAATACCGATGTTTCTAACTTGAAAACTGACAAGGAAAATCTTACAACACAAAAGAATAACTTGGAGACGGAAAAGGCTAATTTGCAAACAGAATCTAAGCAAAAGAGCGAAACTATCTCTACTCAAGACATGCAATTGAACACTGGTTGGTATGTTTTCGGTACAAAGAGTGAATTGAAAGGTCAAAAAATTCTTGCAAGCGGTAAGGTTCTTCAAGGTAGTTTCAACAAAAACTATTTTACAAAGATTGATATCCGTTCAACAAAGGAAATCAAATTGTATAGCAAGAGTGCTACATTGCTCACGGCACACCCAAGCAATAGCTACACACTCGCTAAGGACGCATCGGGACAATATGTTCTCCGCATCAGCGACCCACAAACATTCTGGAGTACAAGCAAGTATCTTGTAGTTCAAGTAAAGTAAAATAAAAGTGAAATAAATAAGAAACGAACACCTCTTCCTGAGGTGTTCGTTTCTTATTTTATACCAATTTGGGAGAAATAGGAATATTCTTGAAGCTATAAAAAGTTGGTTGGTAAGATTCCATTTATCACACTTCAATGTTGAAAATGCAATATCCCTACCCTAATATTTGCCTTGTTGCTTAATATTTCCCTACTTTTTAGGCAAATCATTCTAATCAAACAGTCGCTTAAAGAAACCTTTCTTCGCTGGCTTAGGCTCTTCTTTTTCAACTATTGGAGCATTTTCTGCTGGTTGATTTGCTAATTCTGATGTTTCAACAATAGGCATATCATCGCCTTCAATAATGCCTGCTCCCGCCCATTGTGCTAATAAATTGGTAACATCAGCCATAGCGATAGCCTCATCAATATCGTATTCATTCATTAAAATGCGTACCAAATCGCTGACAGAGAAGTTGTCTAACTGTTGTGCTTCTTTCCAAAGAAAGGCGGAACTTTCGTTCATTGAAATAATATTGCTAAAGTCTATGTTCTCTTCACCCTCAGCAACAATAATATTTTCGCCACAAACTTGGCGTAAATTAAAACCTAATTTTGTCTTCATTCGTTTTCTTTTTTATTTAGTACTGCTTAAATCACACCAAAGATGGGTATCCATAACCGACGATAAAAACCTAAAAGATAACGTCGAATGGGGCGCAATGCAGTCCAAACACGACTATATATTTTCCATTTTTTACCATCTACTCGGTCTATTTCTGTTCGTCCTTTTCTGTAAAATCCAATAACAGCACCTACAATATCTTTTCTTTGACAATGTTCAGGCGTTAAGTTTCCATCGCCCAATAAGGTAACCTCCTCCCCCTCAATCGCTATAATGCGATGCAATACGTAATTTTTAGGTTCCACTTCAGCCAATACAGGGTCGCCAACAGCGATTTCTTTCGGCTTTACTAACAAGGCTTTATCCCTATTATTTTCTAAAAATGGTCGCATGGAAAAACCTTTTAACTGTAACGTTACAGTATGCCCTTCATTCAACAAACTCACTATTTCTGGTAGAATTAGTGCATTCTCAAATTGAATTTCCGTTTTATTTTTTATCATCTTCGGCATCTTTATGCTTTGCTATTGCATTGTAGCACACTTCCGCAGCCTCTTTGTTAGGCAAACAATGTAAAGTATAAATGCTGGTTGTCTCTATAATTTTACTTATTAAGTTGCAAAAAGCATTATAAATATCCTTGTCCCATTTCATACTGGAACATGATGGCAACACCGAAGCAAAAGCGTGAATGGGTGAAAGTTTCTCTATCGAGTTCGTTTCTGCACGGTCTATACGCGTAATAGCCCCTAATTTTGCTTTAACATTACGATAACATGGTGTCTTTCCACTCCATGGTCCACCAAAAATCCAAAACTCATTATCAATTAAACGAATAATCGGATTATCGTCATTCATAAGGTCTGAGCCAGGAATATAGCGCAACCACATGCTTACTTGCGTTGATTTTCCAGTTCCACTCTTTGCTATAAAAGCATAGCCATAGCCGTTATTTCTCACCAAAGATGCATGCATCAATAATGTATTCTTGTGGACTCCAGCAAATGCGAAGATAAGCATCAGTGCATTATTGAGTCCAAAACGTCGCATGTTATGTCCCCCTTTGAGCGCACATTTACAATCAGAGAAGTCTTTATTTGTTACTAATAAGCAACATGTTTCACCTCTAATATCCTTTATAATATATTGATAGCCACCACTTTCAAGTTTATCAACAATGATATCTCCGTTACCTGTATCAAATGTTCTTATCCGTCTGCATTCCGTTTCAGGTACTCTTGCTAAACTATCATCAACAATAAGTTGAAAAAACAATTCGTCGTCATGCTCGTCCACTATGAATGGTTGCATCGAAGGCATGAGTTTCATTCCATTGTACGCATCGTTTGTAATGACAATGCGAATATTTAGTTCGGCTATCCTGAATTTATAGGTTTGCATGCTTTTGTGTTTTTATTTCTTTTCTTCTTGTTTTACGTTACTATTTTTTATCTTTTCTTCTCTCAAATCATCTGGTAGCATCGTTTGAAATTTAAATTGAGTAGATGGAATAGCATTTATCACATAAGTTTTCTTTGCCTTTTTGGTATACCTTGCTTGCATTTTAAGGTACTTTTTCATTGCTTCCTTTTCTGTTTTCCCGTATACTACCAAACAAGTTGGGTGATTATTTGCCTGTATGCGCTCAATATAATAACGCAATTGGTAGGAATAATCTTCACGATTGAGTAAGAAATGAGGTTTATCATTGGCAATATACACATCAACAGCTTGTATATCCGTAAAATTTACAATGGAATCGTTGAACGAAATAGACACTCCAAACATATAAACTTTCATGGCTTTGTATCCATCTTTTGCCGACATCGTTGTGGTTATTCCCATCAACATTGTCAAAATAATTAATAATTTTCCGTATTTCATTTTTCTTTTATTTTCCTAAAAAACTTTTTAATCGTTCACTCAGTGAATTTTTGCGTAGTCGAATAATGGCTTTTTCTTTTATTTGCCTTACCCTTTCGCGTGTCAAACCTGTCCTTTCGCCGATTTCTTCGAGCGACATTTCGGGTTGATTAATACCAAAAAAGCATTTTATAATGATTTGTTCACGCTCCGAAAGCGATGCTAAAGCATTGGCTACCTCGGTACTTAAACTTTCTGCTACCAACAAATCGTCAGCCGAAGGAGCGTTTTTGTTAGGCAAGACATCAAGCAAACTGCCCTCTTCATTGCTTGTAAAAGGTGCGTCCATTGACACTTGCGTGGTAGCCATTGCTAATGCTTCGACAATTTTTTCTTCTGGCAAATCAATATGTTCGGTCAATTCCGATAGGCTCGGATAGCGTTCATGCTCTTGCTCGAACTGATTGATAAATTTTCTTATTCTGTTTGCCGACCCCATTTGGTTGATAGGCACTCTCACCATCCTGCTTTGCTCGGAAATGGCTTGCATAATACTTTGTCTTATCCACCAAACTGCATACGAAATGAACTTAAATCCTCTTGTTTCATCATATTTTTGTGCTGCTTTTATCAGTCCAAAATTTCCTTCATTAATAAGGTCTGGCAGAGCTAAACCTTGATTTTGGTATTGCTTTGCCACCGACACAACGAATCTAAGGTTAGCCTTTGTAAGTCGTTCGAGTGCTTTCTCGTCGCCTTCTCTTATTCGTTTTGCGAGTTCTATTTCCTCGTCCAACCCCACCATAGCTTCACGACTTATATCTTGAAGATATTTTTCTAAGGCTGTACTTTCTCGATTTGTAATCGATTTGGTGATTTTCAATTGTCTCATCTGTATGCGGATTGACATTAAGATGCACAAAATTACGGAAAATCAGCGAGTTAAACGAAAAAAAAACAAATAAAGTCTTATTTTTAATATAAAAAGCCTCGCTGCGCTAACAACAAGGCTTTCTTATTAATTAAAACGATAATGTACCGTCAAGTCTTTTAATCCACCAATGGAACAGCATAGTAGGCTTTCTTTCCTGTTGGATAAACGCCTTGAATATAAAGTACTGGGTCTTTACTTGTTGATGCTATTTTAACTAATCTCTGTAATCCTTCGATTGAATTTACGACTTCATCGTTTACCTTTTGGATAATAAAGCCACGATTAATGCCTGCATTGCGCAACGCACCACTATTGATTTTCATTACTTCCAAACCGTACTTAATATTCAATTGTTTCTTTGTTGCATCTGTAATTGGGCGGAATTGACCTCCAAGAACATCTATATCAGCTTGTTCGATAGGCTTTGTTGTGCCCTGAGCATTCTTCAAAGTAATGGTCTTTGTTATTGCTTTCTTATCACGCAAGAAAGTTATTGAAGCCTTATCGCCTGGGCGTTTTGTATTCAAAAGTTGTTGCAATTCAGACATCTTGGTAACTTTCTTTCCGTCAAACTTAACGATTACGTCTTTTTTATGCAATCCTATTTCTGCGCCGTTGCCTTCTTCAGAAACTTTATCAACATACACACCTTCGTTTGTACCGAGGTCTACTGTTTTTCCTTCTTCCTTTTGTGCGTTGATATAGTTGATAACATCGCCTCCTTGAATGCCTAAAATGACACGTTGAACGCTTCCGTACTTCTTAATATCATCAACAACTTTATTCATAATCACGGTAGGAATGGCAAAACCATATCCGCTGTAAGAGCCTGTCTGTGAGTAAAGCATGGCATTAATACCTACCAATTCTCCTTGAACGTTCACCAATGCACCACCAGAGTTGCCTTGATTGATAGCAGCATCGGTCTGTATAAAGCTTTCAACACCACCTTGTGTTGCGCCCAATCCGCGTGCCTTTGCGCTCACGATACCTGCCGTTACAGTGTTATTAAGATTGTATGGGTTGCCCACAGCGATTACCCATTCGCCCACTTTTAGATTGTCAGAATTACCAATAGGCAATGTTGGTAGGTTTTTGCCACTCACTTTTATCAATGCCAAGTCGGTACTTTTGTCAGTTCCTACGACACGAGCCGAAAACTCGCGGTTATCGTTCAGCGTTACAGTAAGTTCGTCAGCACCTTCTACCACATGGTTGTTGGTAACGATATATCCGTCTTCCGAAATGATGACACCACTACCTGTAAGTTGGCGTTTAGGAGTTTGGATTTGTTGTTGGCGTGAACCACCGCCAGGGTTTCCGAAGCCGAAGAAGTCAAAAAATCCTCCAAATGGGTCGTCAGGCACTTCCACCATCTGTGTTTTCGAGTTTTGTGCGTTCTTAATATGCACCACCGCAGGCAATGCTTTTTCGGCAGCATAAGTCAAATCGACAGGTTGTCCTGGTGCTACAGCTTTTGTTTCAGCTCCATATACTTTGATGATAGCTGTTGTAGAAAATGTGAGTGCAAGTACACAAGAAGCACCCACTAAAAAATTTCCCATTTTTTTCATAATCTGTTACTTTTATATTTATTTGTCTTATTTGCTTAAACGTGTTGCAAATATAGACCCATTTTTTGTAACCTTGCCAATTTGTCAGTATTCTTTATTCGTATTTAACAATTTAAAAAGCTACCTTAACGTCCATTTATTAGAATGATAGCCAATTTTACATTAGTTCAACATGGTAGTTTTTCATTAAAATACAAAAAGTTCAAGAGAAAAAGAGGACGAGCTGGACGAGTCAGACGTGGGTATTAATTTGCGCAAAGTCAGACAAGTCCGATGCATCCTCTTTCCAAAAACTTTCTTAAATATCCAAATCTGGTGCTTTTTCGGCACCTGTCGCAGCCTCAAACTTGGTCATTTTGTCGAAACCAAACATGCCTGCTAAGATTGAATTAGGGAAGTGGCGCACTGTTTGATTGTATTCTTGTACCGACTCATTGTACTTCTTTCGCGCCTCATTGATACGATTTTCTGTACCTTCTTCCTGTACTTGCAATGCCTTAAAATTCTCGCTTGCCTTGAGTTCTGGGTAAGCCTCGGCCACAGCTATTAAGCGTGAAAACGCCTGTGTCACTTGGTTTTGAGCCATTTCATACTCTTTCATCTTTTCAGGTGTGAGGTTATCAGCGTCCAAATGTATTTGTGTAGCTGCGTTGCGTGCCTTCGTTACGGCTTCGAATGTTTCTTTTTCATGTTTTGCGTATGCCTTCACAATCTTTGCCAACTGTGGCATCATGTCGGTTCTGCGCTGATATTGCGCTTGCACATTGCTTAAAGCAGTAGTAGCCAATTCTTGTTTATCCACCATACCATTGTAGCCTGAGAATGCCCAAATACCGAGCAAAGCCACAATCGCTATCACAATTAATAATGTTTTATTCTTCATTTCCTTATAGTTAATAATGTTATTCTGTTTTTCTTACCAACCGCCGCCAGCACCGCCGCCACCGAAGCTGCCACCGCCGAAACTTCCGCCACCAAAACCTCCACCAAAGTGTCCATCATTTATATGTCCTGGGTTACCCCAAAAGAAAGGACCAAAACTGCGGCTGCCTCTTCCATGTCCGCCATTGCCACCTTTTCCTCCTTTGCTAATCGACCAAACAATCCAAAAGATTACTATCAACAAGATGATAGCACTCATGGCGTCTGCGGCATCATTGCTTTCGCCTTGTTCTACCCCCGTTTTTCCTGTTTTAAACTTTGAATAAACAGCTTTTGCAGTACTGAGCATTGCCTTATCAATGTTACCCAATCGCATATTTTTTACGATACATGCTTGGGCTATATCATCGCAATCCACATCGGTTAAGTCGCCCTCCAAACCGTCGCCAGGGGCTATAAAGTAGCGTCTATCTTCCACAGCAACAACCACAACGAGACCTCTGTCGGTTTTCTTATCGCCTACACCTTGTTTGTTACCAATATCTTGCGCCACACGAAAAGCATCGCCCGATTCAACATTAGATACGATAACAAAGACGGCTTGAATGCCGCTTTCCTTTTCCAACCTACTCAAATATAAATCAGTAGAATCGCGTAAGGCGTCCGACATGATGTTTTCAGGGTCGCAAACATAGCGGCGTGCATCTTGCAAATGCACCATAGGAATATCGTTAGCTGTCCAAACTTTAGCCAAAACTTGCTGACTAAAGCATGAAAAAATAAATGCTAACATTGCAATTGCATACCTATTCATGGCTGCAAAGATAACACATTTCAACAATAAACCAAGATTTCTCGTTGATAAAAGCTAAGAATAATTGATGAAACTTTCAAGAAAATAAAAAAGTAGAGAACAACCAAAAACTCAAATAGGCTATTTTGCACTGCAAAACCGCCTATTTTGAAGTTCAAAAGAGCCTATTTTAAATTTTAAAGCGATTGTACAATGAACCATAAAATAATGTATTCGTCAAGCACACCGCTTGCAAAGCACGAGAAAAATAACAAAAACAGCATAAAAACTGCCATTCTATGGGAATGATATCGTAACTTTGCATCAAATTTTAGCAGCAATACTTTGCACGAAAAGCAGAAATACATTATGGAAAATCAGTTTTCAAGAACAGAACTTTTATTGGGTAGCGAAGCCATGACAACATTGACAAACAGCCATGTGCTGGTCTTTGGTGTCGGTGGAGTTGGGGGCTATGTTGTAGAAGTATTGGCACGCAGCGGAGTGGGCAACATTGATATTGTCGATGACGACCATGTGGGACTGTCCAACATCAATCGTCAAATCATTGCTACACACTCTACACTCGGTGAAGCGAAAGTAGACGTAGCAGAACGCCGCATTAAAGACATCAATCCAGCATGCAACGTAACGAAATTTGAAACGTTTTATTTGCCAGAAAGTGCTGATATATTCGACTTTACACAGTACGATTATGTGGTAGATTGCATTGATACGGTCGTAGCAAAACTCGATATTATAACCCGTTGCCACAACTTACACGTCCCCATGATAAGCAGTATGGGAGCAGCTTTCAAATTAGATGCAACCCAATTTATAGTAACCGATTTATTTAAGACCATCAACGACCCATTAGCAAAGGTATTGCGCAAAAAACTAAGAAAGACCAATGTGCGCGATATAAAGGTGGTTTATAGCCCCGAAGAACCGCTCACAAGCATGAGAGTAAGCCAAAACAAGCCAAACACAAACAAAGAAAACGAAGAAACCATAGCCCACCAAAAACGATTAACACCTGCTTCCAACGCATGGGTACCCGCTACGGCAGGACTAATCATTGGCGGTGAAGTCATAAAAGATTTGTGCATTTCAAAAAATACATTAAGAAAATCGAACGAAAAGAAATAGTAAAATCACAACAATATATTATTCTTTTCTTCCGATTTTAGACCTCAAATAGTTAAAAGCAACATAAAAAACGTATAATTTTCAATCTTTGCTAATTTTAAGTCGGTTAATATTTTGTTCTTAATCTAAAATTTCCTAACTTTGCGCTACTTTAAATCATACAAGAATAATTTTATGCCTAACATAGTTAAAGAGAGTAAGAATAGAGTGGTACTCTATCATCTTATCGCAATATTGGTTGTAAGTATTTGGGGAGCAACTTTGGTAAATACAAAAGTTGTTATTCAAGGTGGCATGCGACCTGATGAAGTTTTTCTTTCACGTTATATCATTGCTTATCTCGCTATGTGGACACTGTCGTACAAGAAGCTATGGTCAGCCAATCTCAAAGACGAATTACTAATGGTAGCTTGTGGTGTATTGGGAGGTTCACTCTATTTTATTCCAGAAAACTTTGCGGTAGAAGTAGGTAGCGTAAATGATATTAGCTTTATCCTTTGTACTTCGCCCTTGTTTACCATGTTTTTAGCGATACTTTTCTGCAAAGAAAAACTCACAAAATCGTTGGCAATAGGTTCACTCATAGCCCTCATCGGTGTGTCGTTCATCATCTTTGGTGGCAATAGCGAATGCAAAACAGCAAGCAATCGTGTCTTGGGCGACGCTTTAGCATTGCTTTCTACGGCTTGTTTTGGTGCTTACTGCTTGCTGCTAAAACCATTAGGAAAAAAATATGGCGCCGCTTTCCTCACCCGTAAAATGTTCTTCTATGGTGCATTGACAAGTCTTCCATTGTTCATTATTACTCCTTGGGAATATCCATTGCAAAATTTCTTGACCGACTTACCTGTTACTTTCAACCTTCTTTTCCTTGGTTTGGTGGCATCGTTCTTTGGTTTTGGTGCATGGAGTTACGTTACAGAAAAAGTAGGAGCAGTGAAAATTGCCAACTACAACTATCTCAGTCCAATTTGTACCGTCATCATTAGTGCAATCTTCTTAGGCGAACAAATGACCATCGAAGCAGCTATCGGTAGTGCTTTAATCCTCGTAGGAGTATTCTTTGCGAACAAAAAATAAGCCAAATTACACCTTATTATATTATATAGGCGCACAAAAGCAAATAAAAAATTAAGGCTATTTGAGAAATAGAAACAATAGATTAACACATTATATTTAACCCCTCGAAAAAATCCAATGGTTCTTTCGAGGGGTTAAACGTAAAATAAAGAAATCTTATAAGAGGTAATCCAAAACCCAATCCATGTAACAATAAAACAAAATAGAAACAGACTAAATTCATAAAAAACGATGGCTAAAGAAATTTTTAGACGATACATTTGGTTGGTAGATACCATACGACGTGGGAAAGGACTCACTTTTGAAGAAATAAACAATGCTTGGCAAAGGAGTTGCTTAAACGAATATGGCACAGAACTATCAAAAAGAACATTTAGAAATTGGCTCAATGCACTGCCAACCGCACTCGGAATTTGGGTTGAATGTGCCCGAAAAGCACCGTTCAAATATTATATTATGGAAGATGAGAGTAACCATAACGACTTAATAAAATGGACAATGAACGCTTACTCTATTGGAAATATAATGTCGGAAAACAGATTGCTGCATGAAAGAATACTGCTTGAAGATATTCCAACAGCCAACGAAACATTGGAAATAATCTGTAATGCAATGCGTCATAATCACCAAATTTACATGAAATATAAGCCTTTTGGAGGAAATTCTGATTATGATTTTGAAACAAAACCATACGCATTGAAATTAAATGAACGACGTTGGTACCTCATAGCCCATAGTGACAAGCACAATAAAGAATTTACATACGGACTTGATCGCATCATTGAAGTAAGAGAACTTGACAAAACATTTGAAATTTCACCTACATTTTCAGCAAAAAGAAAATTTAAATCTTGTATTGGAATGCATTCTAATGAGGATAGTCCTGTGGAATTGATACGCCTAAAAGTTACAGGGTACGTTAGAGATTACATTGAAACGCTACCCATTCACGACTCACAAGAAATTGAAGAAAGAACAACTGATTATACCATCTTTCGGTTTCATCTAATAGAAAATTACGAATTAATTGATACAATTACGGGATTAGGCGCGCATTGCGAAGTTATTGAGCCGCTTTCATTGCGTAAAGCTGTACGAGAAAAAGCTGAAGAAATAGCAAAAATCAACAAATAAATTAATATTTTTGCACAATAGGAAAAGTTTTAGCACAGTGTTATCCTAACTTTGCATCATAATCTTTAAAAACATTACAGTTATGAAAAGAAAGTATTACATAAACACAAGAGTTGCAGGAGTACAATATAATGAGGCTATATTTTGTGTTGAAGAGCTTAAAAATGGCAAGAAACTTAAATTAGTGCGCGAAGAAGATAACAAATTCGACCCAAATGCCATTGCGATATATTGCGATGAATGTAAAATCGGGTACATTCCAAGCGATGAAAATGAAGAACTTGCAATCTTTTTAGACCAAGGTTGGGGTAATATTTTTGAAGTGTATATATGTCAATACAATCCAGAGCAACACCCTGAAAAACAAATTGCTATTAATATATATGTGAGAAAAAACGAGAAATAAGCAGAACAAGGGAATATAAAACTAATAAAATAATTTCATTCGTACATAAAAGTAAAATAAAAATTATTCATATAAAACATAAATCCACAATGGGTAAATGGGTAGTTTCTAAGACTATCATTGTGGATTTATTTTTTATCTATTTCTCTCATACCATTATTTTAGGTAAAACATCAAAAAACGTGAGCGAATGAAGACTATTTCGTAAAGTGTCATTTTACAGTAAAACTCAACTACTCGTCTTGTATTTCTAACTTTCAGAATTTTAATTTCTTGTGAAAGAATACAATACGAGTTGTTGAGTTTATGAAAAAATCATACTTGACAGACTATCCCGTTGTTTTAAAATATATTTGTTAAACAAAAGAGGAAAACAAATTTGTATTCCACCAATGAGTTGGGACAATCCACTTAACCTATCATAGTTTTCAAATCTTCTTCTACTGTTGTAATTCCGCCTAAGTCAAATTGCTCAACAAGCACTTTGAGAACGGCTGGAGAAACAAAAGCAGGAAGAGTTGGTCCAATGTGGATATTCTTTATACCCAAACTTAGAAGAGCAAGCAAAACAATAACTGCTTTTTGTTCGTACCATGCAATATTGAAAGCTATTGGAAGGTCATTTATATCATTTGCTCCAAAAATTTCTTTTAACTTCAAAGCTACTACCGCCCATGTGTAAGAGTCGTTACATTGACCTGCATCTAATACGCGAGGAATGCCATTTATATCGCCTAAATTCAACTTATTGTACTTGTATTTGGCACAACCAGAAGTTAAAATCACTACATCTTTTGGTAGTTGTTGGGCAAATTCGGTATAATAGTTACGGTCTTTGAAACGACCATCGCAACCACCCATGACTACAAACTTACGAATAGCACCACTTTTCACAGCCTCAACAATTTGGTCGGCTAACGAAAGTACTTGATTATGGGCAAATCCACCGATGATTTCGCCTTCTTCTATTTGGATTGGAGCTTGACACTTCTTAGCTATTTCGATTACTTCAGAGAAATCTTTATGCCCTTCGGTATTGGTTTCAATATGTTTCCACCCGGGGAAACCTGTTGCATTCATTGTAAATACACGGTCGTTATAGTTGGCATTCTTTGAAGGTGGTACAATACAGTTGGTTGTAAAAACGATAGGACCATTAAAACTTGCAAACTCTTCCTTCTGTTGCCACCATGCGTTACCATAATTACCCACTAAATTTTTGTATTTCTTGAGCTTTGGATAGTAATGAGCTGGCAACATTTCGCCGTGTGTGTAAACATCAATACCTGTGCCTTCGGTTTGCTTTAAAAGGTCTTCAATATCGTGAAGGTCGTGTCCACTAATCAAAATACCAGGATTCTTGCCCACTCCGATATTAACTTTTGAAATTTCAGGATTGCCGTATGCGGTAGTGTTTGCTTGGTCTAACAATGCCATTACGTTCACGCCGTTTGTTCCTGTTGCAAGAACCGTATTGAGCAAAGTGTTCATATCAGCATCGGGATTGGTAATAATAGCCAAAGCCTCGCATACAAAATCGGTAATTTTCTTGTCGTAAAATCCTAAACGTGAGGCATGTTCATAATAAGCAGCAAGACCTTTTAAACCCAACATGGTAAGTTCTTTAAGCGAACGCAAGTCTTCGTTTTCGGTGCGAAGAATGGTTTGTGCATCGCCCTCATGGTCGTAATCGGCTTTTTCGCCACCCCACTCTACTTCACGATAAGAAGGCAACACTACGTTATTTGTTTCTGCAATGAGTATCAATTTTTTCTTCAAAGCAATGCCTGCATCTACTCGACGAAGAATAGAAGGGTCGTCAAAATTGGCATTGGTTATGGTACAAAACAAAGCGTCCATAATAAAATGGTCTACTTCGGCAATACTTTCAACATTATTTTGGCGCAAATTATACTCGATGGTTGCTATACCACGAACCACACTTAGGAGCAAGTCCATATATTTTGAAGTTGAAGGCAATTTACCACACACACCTTTAATTGTACAGCCAGTGCCTTTCGCAGTTTCTTGACACTGATAACAGAACATTTGATTTTCCATTTTTCTTTCTTATTCGTTTTAAAATTATGTTGCAAAATTACGTTTTCAAAAATCTGCCAAAGGTAACAAATGTTACTTGTGCTGCATAAAAGATGTTAAATAAATTCGTTACATTGCGTGAAAGCCCTATTTTTGTAAGCTACAAAAGTAAAACAGAGGGAAACATAAATGGAGAAAGATATAATAAACGCATTGGCTACATGCCCATTATTTGCAGAAATGGATTTTTACGAGATAGAAAATCTATTGGATAGTGTGCAATATAAACTCGTAACTTACGCTAAAAAAGACATTTACGGCATTACGGGAATGCCTATAAAATATGCCGACATCGTAGTAAAAGGCGAGTTTAAGGCAAAAATGATGGGACTTTCGGGCAAAATAGTTGAAGTTAGTCGTTTGACTTCGGGCAATATGATAGCACCAGCATTTATTTTTTCAAAAGAGAACAAACTCCCTGTAACGGTGGAAGCCGAAGAAACAACAACAATTTTCCGTATGAGTGCGCAGGAACTAAAACGACTGATTGACACAAACGAGCAGATTCGTAGCAACTATATACAAACGTTGTCGAACATTCAGGTGTTTTTGACACGAAAAATGCGCATATTATCGCTACTTACGGCAAGAGAAAAGGTGGTTTATTTTATTCTTTCAGCCGCCAAAGAGCAAGGGTCGAACATTGTAAAACTCGACAAATCGCGTCAAGAAATAGCTGATTCATTCGGCATACAAAAATTTTCACTGCTCCGCTGCCTGTCTGAATTGACAGAAAATGGGGCTATTGAGGTAAACGGCAAAACCATAAAAATACTTGATAGAAACAAAATGAATTTATAAACATAGAGAGTTCCCATACTTTTCAATATTCTTTTGGCTTATAAAAGAAAATACCTTACCTTTGCACTCGTTAGCAACATCTTTTTAAAAGAAATGTTTTTACTGACAATCTAACTCTACTATGATGAAAAAAATAATGCTTTTTTGTGCAGTATGGTTTGCTGCGCTATCAATTACAGCCCAAGTAACAGCAGAAGATATGACTGTTGGGCAATCATGCACCAGTATTATGGTGGGCAAAAATGCTTCCGCTACGGGAGAAGTGATTACATCGCACACTTGTGATGGCAACTATCGTTCATGGATGACCATGGAACCTGCGCGAGATTACCCCAAAGGGGCTATGCATCAGGTACTTCGTGGAACATTACACACCGCTTTTCGCAATGACACAGTAGGCGTAAAAGTAATTGGAGAGCTGCCTGAAGTGGCTCATACTTACGCTTATCTGAACACTGGTTACCCTTGTTTGAACGAAAAGCAATTGGCTATTGGCGAAAGTACATTCGTTGGACCAGAAAAATTGCAAAATCCTAAAGGCTGGTTCTTTATTGAAGAATTACAACGCATAGCTCTTCAACGTTGCGACAATGCTCGTGATGCCATAAAATTAATTGGCGAACTCGTGAAAAAATATGGTTATGGCGACTATGGCGAATGTTTGACCATTGCCGACCGCAACGAAGTTTGGCAAATGGAAATCATTGGTGCTGGCAAAGATGTTATTGGCGGCGTTTGGGTGGCTAAACGTGTGGCTGATAACGAAGTAGCAGTATCATGCAACATTCCTCGCATTGGTAAATTAGAACGTGGCAGTGCCGATTTTATGTATTCCGACAATGTTGAAAAGGTGGCTTTAAAGAATAAATTGTGGGACGGCAAGGGCGAATTTTGCTTCTGGCGTGCCTATAATTGCGACTATGCAAAGGGCAAAAACTTTTTGGAACGTGAAATGTTTATCTTCAATAGTTTGTTGGGAGAAGAACGTTTTAACATGAATCTTCCCGAGCTTCCTTATTCTATTGTGCCCAAAGAAAAGGTTAGCGCACAGAAAGTTATGGAGTTATTCCGTGCTACTTACGAAGGAACTCAATATGATATGTGCAAGAATTTGAAGACTGTTGTTACCAAAAAAGATAAAGACGGTAAGGCTTACAAAGATACAATACAAAGTCCTGTGGCCAATCCGTGGATGGGAGGCAACATGATGCGCACGCTCAACTACCTTGATAGCAAGGCTGTTACTTTCCATCGTGGCATTAGTGTGGCATGGTGTAGCTACAGTTGGGTAGCTCAATTACGCCGCGATTTACCAGACGCTGTCGGTGGTGTAGTATGGATGAGTCTTGACAATCCAGCAGAATCGCCTCGCATACCAATTTTCTGTGGTACTACGAAATTGCCTTCAGCTTTTGCTCGTTGTGGTAACAAGGTTTATGGCGACGATGTAGCGATGTGGCAATACCGCAAAGCTAACAAATTGGCTACTGTAGCATGGCAGCAAACCAAGAAAATGGTGAATAAAGCTGTCCTTGACGAACAAGAACGTGCTTTCCGTGGATTGGCAAATCTGGAACAAGAAGTGAAAAAATCATCGTCAAAAGATGAAATATCATCGCTTCTCAACAATTATACCTACGATGTATATCTACATACCAGCAATCATTGGAAACAAATGGAAGGAAAATTGTGGCAAAGATTCGGTATGGGCTTCTAAAAACGCAAGGCGTATAAGTATCGAGTATAGTCTATAAGAATAGGCGGAATATCACCCAATGAGGGTCGATATTCCGCCTATTTCTTTATTGAAGTTTACCAATCTATCCTAAAAAGGTGTGAGAACGTAGCCCTGTTCTTATGCTTAACAAGGTCAATTGTGGGTCAATCTAATGCCCACATCACTGATTCCAGGGAGCATATCACGGCTCATAATGTGGCGAACAGCAATGTTTAAAGAGTCATTTTCTTGTAGTGTAAATGATGAAACATGGTTCATTAATTCTGTATTTGCTATCCCACGCTTTCCCACCAAACGCCCATTATTGTCAATAATCCTGCAAGTAATCGTATCTTGGTAATTATCTTGCGTTTGCTTTTTCTTTGTTTCAGGGTGAATAACAGTCCGTTCAACAATTAGCGTGATAGTTTTGTAAGGATAATTTTGAGTCGCTCGTAGTCCTAACTCCATGCTATACGTGCCTTTTTTCTGCTTATTGATTGAAAAAATTGCCGTATCGTTGCGTTCCCAACCCTCTAAAGCCACCGCTTTATAGTGGTCGAACGTGCGCCCATCATTGCAAGCTACCATTGCAAACAAGGTAGCCAACAATGCCAAAAAGCTCGAAAAGGAAATGTTTTTCCTATTCATTATCTCTTCTGTTTGGGTTGCGTTGTGGTCTGTCGCCCTGTTGATTAGGACGACGATTAGGTCTTCCGTTTCTTCTTGGGCGTTGTTGATTATATTGTTCTTGCGGTTGTTCCCGTTGCTGATTGCGGTTTTCCCGTTGCTGATTGTTATTCTTTCTATTATTTTTTTGTTTGTTTCGCTTTGCTTTTTCTTTGTCAAAACGGCTAAGGTCAGCTCCTTCCAAAAGGTCAATAGGCTTTTTGCTTTGCTTGACTTGTCCGTTATGTGTGAGCGACAAAGGTTTTTCTCCTTCGCAGTTCATTTCAATAATTTCTTTTGCACGCTCTGCTGTAATCGTTTCAAGGTTCACAGCTAAGTACTTATCGGTAGAATAAGTGCAAAGACCATTCAATATATCGGTTTTGAATAGGAAGTATTCAGCGTCAGAGGTGTACAAATGAGTATCCTTATTCGGCAGTTTTTTACTTGCTTCCATGTAGTCGTCCACTTCATAGTTAAGGCAACATTTTAGTTTTGCACACATTCCCGCCAACTTTGTAGGGTTCAACGAGATGTCTTGGCAACGTGCTGCATTGGTAGAAACGCTTGAAAAGCTTTTCATCCATGTAGCACAACAGAGTTCTCTTCCACACGGACCTGTTCCGCCAATGCGTCCTGCCTCTTGTCGTGCGCCAATTTGCTTCATTTCAATGCGTACATGAAAGGCTGCCGCAAGGTCTTTTATAAGTTGTCGGAAGTCGACACGCTCGTCAGCAATATAATAGAAAATGGCTTTATTGCCGTCGCCTTGAAATTCTACATCACCAATTTTCATGTCCAAATTGAGCGATTTCGCTATTTGTCGGCTCTCTATCATGGTGCGATGTTCGCGTGCTTTTGCCTCATGATATTTCTCCATGTCCACCTCTTTGGCAATTCTGTACACCCGTTTTATGTCGTCTGGCGATTTTATACCTGTTGCTTTTTTTAATTGCAGTTTCACCAATCTTCCTGTTAATGTTACCACACCGATGTCATGTCCAGGACTTGCTTCTACAGCAACAATGTCGCCCTTTTGCAAATCAAGGTTGTTCACGTTGTGATAATATCCCTTGCGTGTGTTCTTGAATTGCACTTCCACAAGGTCGGTAGTATCTGTATTGCCTGGTACGTCTTCTAACCAATCGTATGTATTCAATTTATTATCTTGACGTCCACAAGCCTTATGGCACAGCCCACGGTCGCAGCCTGTCCATAGCTTAAATTTCATATCTTTGTAATCCATTCTGTAATGATTGTGCCTTGCTTTCTAATTTTCGTTTGTCAATTATGGCAAGGGTATATGTTGATTTTAAATGTGCTTATTTATTATTTTCTTAATATCAGAACTATGACTTTCAGTGCCATATCGTAGAAGACAATCTTTGCATTTGCATTTTGTCCTATATCGTGGTGGCAGGTTTCAAATAGTTCGTTTATTTCTATCACATTGGTTTCGTTGATGAAGCGAGCAAAGTTTTTGGCAAAATGCTCCTCTTCTATTGTCATGTAGGTGAGTTCGCTATTGCCAAAATTAAAGATAAAGTTCTCGCGTACTTGTTGTTGAAAGTAGACTAACATACGGCGTTGCTTTTCTCTTCCAAGCGTAGCTACCATTTCTGTCCATTGTTTCAATCCTTTTAAGTTACGCATATAGCTCAATCGCATGAGATTTTGGAATAGTTGCAGGAACTCGTTTGCTTCGTTGTTGTTGCTCAATATTTCTATTGCTTTGAGCCAACTGCCTCGTGCTATGCGTGCTATACGATGTGCTGCATCAGCCTCTAATCCTCTTTGGGCTATCAATGCTTGTTCTATGGCTTCGTCATCAATGCGCTTTACGTCAATGCGTTGAGTGCGACTAACGATTGTTTCCAATAGTTTTTCGGGTTCTTCGCTTACCATAAGGAATACCGTACCTTCTGATGGTTCTTCCAATAGTTTCAAAATTTTGTTTGCCGAAGTTTGGTTCATTCTCTCTGGCAGCCAAATAATCGAAATTTTATAGCCTCCTTGGCTTGATTTTAACGATAAGTTTTTTGCAATATTATCACTTTCTGCCGCTGTTATAATGGCTTGTTGGCTGGTAGCATTCATTTCTTCCATCCATTGCCGAATGTTGAAATAAGTACCTTTGCTTATCAAATTGTGCCATTCTTTTGCAAAATCGCTACTTATGGGTTGGTGTTCACTGCCCATATTTGGCGTTTTTATGGTAGGAAAAGTGAAATGTAAATCGGGGTGTTCCCATTTATTCAACATTGCTTTGGTATTCTCTGGAGCGGTCGATGAGCTTTCTAATAAATGACAAGCAAATGCCATAGCCAACGCCATTTTGCCACTTCCGTAAGGTCCACAAAATAGTAGCGCGTGCGGAACGTGCTTGTCTGCAGCCATTTTCATGAGCCTTTGCTTTGTTTCTTCTTGTCCTATAACTTCTGAAAAATCCATTTTTGCTTTGTCGAAATTGGGCTCTGTCCCCTTTTTTATTGCATACTTAGGCTACAAAGTTAGCAAATAAAAACGAATAACTTGTTTAAATTGCCAACTAATTATGGAGCACCTGTGGGCGGTGTGCCTTCTTTTTTTGTATTTGAGCAGAAAAGCGATTGACCCTTGACGACAAAAGATATTTATTACACATTAAAACCACCTTTTTCTGACTTCATAACTTTTCTCAATCGACCTTATATGTGCTTGATAATCAATATTGGTGTTTTTTTTCGTTTGGGTAATGCACCGAAATTCATATAAAATAGACTCCTCGTACTGATAACCCAAATAAGCAATTCTCATTGCGTTATTTTACGAAAGGGACACATTGACGAAGTCGGGAAATGAGAAGCGAATGTCTGTAATTCAACATAATATGAGATAGCATATAGCAAGTTATGGTGTCTTGTAGGGGCGTGATTTATCACGTTCCTCTTAGCGAATATTATGCTGTTAGGAACGTGATAAATCACGCCCCTACAAAATTTTATTTTTCGCTAAGAAACTGCTACAAAGACACTGAGCATTATGTTCATTACGATAATTTGCGTTTAAAAAAATGAGAAGCGAATGTCCGTAATTTAACGTAATATGAGATAGCATATAACAAGTTATGGTATCTTGTAGGGGCGTGATTTATCACGTTCCTCTCACCGAATATTATGCTGTTAGGAACGTGATAAATCACGCCCCTACAAAGTTTCAT
>QWBY01000200.1_pt1 | contig 47033 bp, 39 predicted proteins | sample 1972471 | NCBI WGS metagenome assembly QWBY01 (sample SAMN09866722, study PRJNA288562) | Human gut metagenome isolate term6_stool, whole genome shotgun sequencing...
GTCGGCTCCAGCAGCTTACGGGAGACAAAGATCTCCTCGACCAGCCCGGTCTCGGTCTGCTTTATGTGGATCGTCAAGAGATCCTCTTTCTTTTCGTTCATAGCTTATATAGGTTACTTTGGTGATAGGGTTACTCATTGACTACACTCGCTCCGCCAGCCGATACCTCGTATCGGTAGCCGAGACGATTATATACCACGTGAGTTATCGTGCCGTCTCCCTCGTCATCGTCATACTCATAAGGATCTGGGAAACGTCTACTCTTGATGTCGGCAACGTCACAGAGCACGGCTGGGCTACTCTCTGTAGTAGCATTGGTGATGGTGACAGGAGGACACTCCTCTTGCTGGGTGATCTCATCCTCGAAGGTCTTATGGTCGTGTCCGCTGACAATATCTTGGCTGTGTAGCTTATAGTCTGCATAGACGGTGGCTCGTGCGCTGACGCTCCCGCCGAGGTCGTCGAGGGCGTGTGGGTCCTTGACGTAGGCGTAGATCTTGCCGTTGCGCTCAGTCCAGTAGACGGACTTGTCGACAGGCTTCGGCGGCTCGGGGGGTGGCGGGGTGACTGCCTTCCCTCCCTGTGTGACGTGGACGCTTGCGGTGCGCCCGCTCTGATCCTGCAGGAACTGTAGGGTGTACTCTCTCTTCTCACTCATGGTCTTCTGTCTCTCTAAGGGTTATCGTATCGTAGCCGTCGGGGTGGTGCGTGATCTCGGCGGAGAGCCAGCGGGGGAGCGCCCCGAGGTCGCGGATGGCGAAGTCCACCTTCTCGTCCCGCTCGCCCCGCACGTGGCGAAGGCTGCGGACGAGGAGGCGAACCTCCCGTCCCTCCTCCAGCTCGACCTCCGTCGGGCTTACTGTGAAGGTGTAGGTCGGCTCCTCCGTGGAGCCGCTGCCGCCGAAGAGCCCCCTCAGGAGCTCCCACAGCCAGCTGATGATTTTCTCGATTACTGTCATGGTCTGTTAGTTGTTATTGGTGATCGGCTTTGCTCGCCTTAAGCTTACAGGGATAACGATGGGGGCGTAGGTATTGGGGTCACTCTTGTCCGGATGCGCCTCTATCGTCAGTGTCCCCTCGATGGGGGTCTCGTAAGGCATGCTCTCCGGATCCCACTCCACGGAGCATGTACGGTCGGGGCCTCCGGTGGAGCTGCGATCGTTTGCCCCATCCTTGATATTGCGGATGTAGGGGGAAAGGGACGCACTTGGCGTCAGTGTGTGAGGAAGACCCCAGTTGCCCTTGTGATTCGGCTTGCCGTCCGGTCCCGTGGTGTACAGGACGCATATGGAGTAGAGGGAGATATATGTGGTGTATGGCGGGCGGGCACTAGGTATGAAGACCATATGAAGCGACTTTTCCTGACCGTCTGCCAGACGAAAGCCTGCCGGATAGAGATCGTCAGGCTCTGGCTCCGGATCAGGCATAGGATCGCACTTGATGATAAAGTGAAGGGGGATCCTTTTATTGCTTTCGTCTTGCACTATATAGAGATCGCTTTCTTCGATGCCTCCCTTGGATGCTATATAATCGTAGCTAATGGATAGCGTGTTTAACGAGATATCAGTGCCAGAAGCAATTGCTGAGTATGTTCCATCATAGTACTTTATTTTTACTTTAGATGTCTTGCCTCTTACGGTTTTTGTACTGGTTACATGAAACCAGTCTGGATCCTTTTGAGGATCCCTAACGGGATACTCTCCGGTCTTATTGATGAGGACCGTGACGGTGTCAGGTTCTGCATAGAAGGTATACTCTGCCGGCTCCGGTTCCGGCTCTGGCACTGGAGTCTTGCCGTCGTCTTCGATGTTCCAAGGATCGTTCTTTCCCTTGCCGGGCTTGGAGCCGTCGGTAGTTATATAGACATGTCCCTTGTCCGTGGAGACGGTAGCCCAGTCGGGGTAGGTGGCGAAGTCGTCCGTGATCGTCCACCGCTGCTCCGGGACATCATTGACGATAGAGGTGATCGCTGAGGTGTAGACCTTCTTGTCCTCCGTCACCTCGTGCCGGTCGGGCTCGGCAAGGAGGAGCGTCTTCTTCTCCGGCTTAGGCTCCGGATCGGTATGCCAGGGGTCGTTGGTCCCATTTCCGGGCTTGGATCCGTCAGTGGTGATGTAGACGTGTCCCTTGTCCGTGGAGACGGTAGCCCAAGAGGGGTAGGTGGCAAAGTCGTCCGTGATCGTCCACGGCTGCTCTGGGACGTCTTTGACGATGGAGGTGATCGCTGAGGTGTAGACCTTCTTGTCCTCCGTCACCTTGTGCCTGTCCGGCTCGGCAAGGAGGAGCGTCTTCTTCTCCGGCTTGGGGGTGATCGTGCCGCCGCCCTCGTCGATCTTGTCCGCGATGCGCTTGATGTCGTCCTTGATGCTCTCTGAGGAGTCGGCGATGCGCTTGATGTCGCCATTGATGCCGTCGGTGTTGTCTCCAATCCTCTCCAGCTGGTCGCCGATGCGCTTCAGCTTTTCCTGTAGCCCGGCGCAGCAGGTGTTGTGAGCCTTCAGCATCTCATTGAGGATGTCGGCAAGGCTCTTATTGCCCTTCTCCAGCTGTAGGACGATAGAGTTTGCGCCCTCCTCCACCGCACGGGCGAGGAGATCCCACGCCATGCCGTCGTAGATGATGTGGACGTTGTGATTCTTGTCCACCACATAGATCGCCGTGTGCGCCCGGCAGTCGTCGTCGAGGAGGTAGACCCCCTCGGGGTAGCAGTGGTACGTGGGATCAAAGGTGGTCACCTTGTGGATGCGCCCCATGCGCTCCTTCGGTGTCCACATCTTGAGGTACTCCTCGAGCCACTGAGTGTTGTTTATCTCTGCCATAGTATTACGTTAGTACATTTCTATTCCATAGACGGCGGGCTGTCGGACGACAAACTTCCCCGCCTTGGTGTCCCATACAAAGGTGTCCCCGTCATGAAAACGGGCACTCTTAAGCGCCAGCAGCTGCTCGGGGGCAAAGTTGGAGATCAGCCGCCAGCCCCGCTCCCGGTCGTCCCAGTAGGCGAAGGTCTCCTTGTCCGTGACGAAGGCAAACCAGCCCCACTCGCCCCCCTCTGGGTAGCGGTCGTAGAGCTCAGCCACCGCACGGACGGGGGGCTTGAGGTAAGAGAGGACGGCGAAGCCACGGAGATACTCCTCCTCCACGTAGAGGGGGGTATGCTCCATATACTCTGCCCGACTCCGTGCCGAGGCTGCCTCCGCCGTCGTGTCCCCACAGGAGGACTTGCGGCACGGCAGGCAGGTGGACGGCTCACGCCTCTGAGCCGTGCAGCGCCCGCACGAGCCGCTATCCTTCCGGTGCCTATCCCAGTAGCTCTTGTAGTGGCTCTCCTCGGGGTCCTCGCACCGCTGCGGGGTGATGTAGGGGCGGTGATCCTTCCCCTCCTGCAGCTTGCAGTACATATAGGGAGAGATCTCTCCCGTGAGGATCGTCCTCTTGTCGTCGGGGCAGAAGTCGCTCGGGTCGGCGTGCCGCTCCTTGCAACTGCACTTGCAGCCGCACTTATGCTCCTTCGGCTCCTCGGGAGGAGTGGCAGGGCAGGTGTCGGATGGGATGGAGCTCTTGCCGGTGCCACAGGTGGAGCAGTTGTTGTTCCACACCTTCTCTTTCTGCTCCTCGGGCTTATAGGGGTCGCCGTACTTTGGCTCCTCCTTCTTCCCGCCTCGTAGTATGTCTATTAGTCCCATAGGGTGTTACTGTTGTATCAGGGTGAGTACTTTCTCCTCCAGCCGCTTCGCCTGGTCTGCCTGCTCCATGGAGAGGCAGACGCGCGAGGCGGTGAGGTAGGTGAGCGGGAGGACGCACTCGTGCGTCACGGGGATCTCCTCCGGCATCGTGAGGAGGTCGGGGATGTAGCTCGCCTCCGTCACGTCGTGCCGCTCTACGTGCTGCCCGGGTGTGACGCTGTAGTAGCGTAGGACGTATCCCTTGCGGGTCGTCCAGGCATTCAGCTCCGGCAGCTGCCCCTCCTCGGCGGACGGGTAGGTATAGAGATCGTCCGTCTCCAGCACCACGACAGGACGCCACGGCGTGCCACGTGTGTAGGGGTTGCTCTGCAGTGCCGCCACGTGATCGTCCGCCTCGAGGCAGACGTGCGCCGGCACCCGCCACTCACGTAGGCGGAAGCGGTAGAGCCTGAGGAAGTTCTCCGGGAGGATCACATATCCCGTCCCGTCGTCCATAGACCTGAGCTGTCCCGTCTCCACCCTTACCCTCGCCTCGGCGATGCCGCTCTCCTCGTCGTAGGAGGTATCGGTGACGTGCCACTGGCTGTCGGGGAGTGTAGGGAGGTCGAAGCCGCCGTACTCGTCCGTCCGGACAACCACGTCCCAGCCCTTGGTGAGAGGGATCGGGATGGGATTAAACCAGCGTGCCGTCCACGACGTCGCCGCCTGACGCCAAGCCGCGGGGAAGAGCTCCTCCACGTAGCGGGGCGTGAGGGACGGGTCATAGGAGTAGTCGCGCTCAATGTCATTGAGCACCGCCATAACCCTCCGGATGAAGTCGTCTCGCCCGATCATCGCCTTACCTTATGCCAGTCCGGGGAAGCGTACGCCGTACTCGCTCGCCACCCGCTTCGTCTCCTCGGCGTTGGGCATACGGGAGTAGGGGATGCCGAAGTCTGCCGAGAGGATCTTCTTCGCCTCCGCCACCGTGGTGACATCGGGGTACTCTCTCGCCTGACCTTCCTCCTCATACTGCTCGTCGCTGAGGGGAACGGTGTCGCCGGAGCAGGTGATCAGCCCCCGACGGAAGAGGTCGCTCGTCTCGATAGCCATAGCCAGCGCCTCATCCTGCGTGTCGAAGGTGGCGTCGGCGTTGTCCCAGCCGCTCTTGCGGAAGGTGATGAACTTTCGTGTCCCATTGATCGACACGGGGACGGTATTCTCATTGCCACCGCCCTTGATACTGTATTGTCTGTAAGCCATTTCTCTAAGTAAAATAAGGGCGGGAGACTGAGAGGCACGCGCCTCCGAGCCTCCCGCCGTGAATTAATAGGTGTCTATGCTCCTCTCGCTCCCGCGTCAGGGTGCGGGAGTGGTAGTCTCCTTAGTGGAGGGATCATTGATCTGACCGAGATGGGTCTTGTCGTAGAGACCGCTGTCCTTGGGGAACTCCTCGTACATGTAGCCGCAGCGACCATTGAGCTTGGGAGCGCTGGTCTCGTAGACGTCCTGCTCGCTCTCGAGCTTGATGCGGCAGTGAGCGTTCGCATTCTTAAGCACGTAGCAGAAGGTGTCGATGAAGACCTGCGAGCGGCTGTCGCTCTCTCCGTTGCGGAGGTTATCGAGGGCGATACTACGCCACGGGTGGCAGTACTTGTAGAGATACTCCTCGTCGATCACGAGACCATAGCCCGCCATGTCGAGGTCGTCAAATGCCGGCTCATTCAGCAGCAGGAGGGTGTACTGACCATAGATGATGGAGGAGAAGTCCAGCCCGAGAGCTTGCTTCTGCTTGCCGGGGAATATTACTTGGTTGTACTCGATCTTGTGGATCGCCTCCATGAGGTCGCTTCCGAGGAGAGCAATCTTGGTGTTGGAGGAGTTGTTGCCGGTGAAGATGTTCTTCATCATCGTGATGAGGTCGCCTGACTTCATCTGATCGGGACAGGTGAAGTCTCTCCCAGCCTGCCAGAAGATACCCTCCTGGAAGTAGGTCTCCTCGGGCTTCTCCTGATTGTACTTATTAGGCACCTTGATCTTGCGACGGGTGCCGAGGAGGATGTCCGTCTCGGTGGTGCGCTTGTGCTCAGCGATGGCAAACTCGGTCTGGTCTGAGCGGTTCCACTTGACGTCGGCATTTGCCTGCGCCCAGCGGAAGAAGGTGGTCTCCTCGGTCTCGATCAGCATCTTCTGCATGTAGTTGCTCCTCTGTACGGGGAGTGCCATCAGAGGTGCGGTGCGGGACTGCTTCTCGCTACCGGTGCGGGCACCGCGGATCACCTTGGTACCTGCCGGCACCTGCTCGAAGGTGTTGTGCTGCCCCTTGCCGTTGACGGGCGAGATGATCAGCGTGCCGTCGCTCTTGCGGTCGCGGACGTACGCCTGCAGCCAGTTGCACTTCGTCACGCCATCCTCGAGGTAGCCGGGGATGCCCTTGAAGATTAGGGTCTCATTAGTTGCAATGAGGTCGGGGTTCTCCACCTGCAGCTCGGCGACACGATCGCTGGTGGTGCAGGTCATGCTCTTCACCTTGGTGACAAGGGGGAGCATCTGGATCTCGTCGTAGTAGATCTCGGGGGATGTCTGTCCCTCCTTGACGCGCTTGGCGTGACGTGAGCCGAGGGTGTAGAGCGGGGTCAGGTGGGGGCGGATCTTGATCACCTCACGGTCGATCACCGCCTTGACTACCTCAGGGGCGTGCTCGTTGGCAGCCTCGAGGGAGACTGCCTCGCCCTCCGCAAAGATCACATTGTTGTTTAAGTTCTCTGCCATAGTGTGTTTTTCTTATGTATTGAGTTTTATTAGTCCTTGTCCTGAAGCATGTCAGAGATATTACTCTGCTTAGGCTCGTAGTAGTAGCGGGGACTCTCCTCGCCCCCCTTGGGGAGACTGCGGTCTGCCGTCACGTCAGGCATCGTCGCCTCCTTCTCAGCCTGTCTGTTCTTGATGTCGTCGATGGCGGCATTGCGTCCCGCCAGCTTGGCGGCATCGAGGTCTGCCTCCTTATCCGCATCGTAGGTGAGTGCCTTGTGGAAGAAGTCTATCGTCGCCTCATCGATACGTCCCTCAGAGAGGTCGGTCGCAAAGCCGATGATCGAATTGTGGATCTCGTCTTTCTCTTCCTCCGAGAGACCGCCCTTCGTGGCGTAGTCGTCCAGCGTCTTAGCGTAGGTCTCGAAGTTGCCCTTCACCTCGTCGTAGCGACCCTGACGCTCCTTCGCTCCCTCCTCGATCTTCCGGACGCTCTCCTCGTCGATCATATCTCTGAGGTCTCCGAAGGACTGACCGATGGCGACCATTGGGTCTTCGCCACGGCTGATACGGGCGATGAACTCTGCCACGGGAGGGTTCTCCCGGATGGCGTCAATGAGCTTCTGGTTGCTCTCGTTGAAGGCATCGTAGCGCCCCTTGTAGTCGTCACGCTCCTTGATCGCACTCACCGCGTAGTCGGCGAGGGTGTCATCGTCAGGCTCCCCCTCGACATCGGCGTTTGCCTTCTTGTACATATCCAGCAGACCGGCACGCCCTCTGAGCGGCTCGGCTGCCTCTTTCACCTCCTCCGTCTTCTCCGCGTCAGTGGTCTGACCCTCTTCGGGGAGAGGTGCGGCAGGAGCCGACAGCGTCACTTCGCGTGGCGTCTCAGTCATCTCCTCCGTGGGCATCTCTTTCTTACTTTCATCCATCTGTGTTTCTCGTTATGGAGCCTTGCGGGCTCGGTGTTTCTATATCGTTGCCACAAAATAAACCATACACACCCGCTGTTTTTGCCCGCCACTGCACCACTGCTGCGCCGCTCGCCCTTTTTCTGTATCTTTGAGTATCAAACTCATAAAGGACCACTCCGTATGCGTGCAAGACTACTTACTGCATCACTCGCTTTGCTCTTTCCTCTGCTTGGAAACTCTACCGCCTCTTCCGGATCTAAGGTCTGGATCTGCACCGGCTCTTCGTCCAAGACCTACCACCTCTATAAGGACTGCTCCGGTCTGCGCAACTGCAAGGCAAGGAAGGTCTCCGTCACCGTGGAGAAGGCTCGGGAGATGAAGAGACGCCCCTGCAAGAAGTGTCTGAAGAAGAAACAGCGGCAGAGCCTTACGACTACCGATGAGAGACAAAGAGCATAAGTACCGCCACATCTACCGTCTCTACAAGCAGGGGCTCACCTACCGGCAGATCGCACGGCGGGAGATCCCGGACGACCTCTCCGTGAAGACCGTCCGTAACATCATCTACCACCTCAGGGCGCACCCCGAGGAGCTTGACACGGCACTCCCGAGACACCGGGAGATCTATGCCCTCTACGAAGAAGCTCTCTTGCAGGGGATGAAACCCTCCAAGGCGATCCTCTACGCACACGACAACCAGCCCGACGTGCACGTCTGCCTACGGACGATCAGTGCCGCCGTCTCTCGCGAGGAGGGGAGACGCAAGAGCAAGGACGCCGCCCTCTACAGTCGCGCCCACTGCGATCCCGTCATCGGGGAGTAAGTGCGATCTTTATATTCGTATATTTGTGTCCTTTGCTAAGAGACGGACGGCATGAAACGAGCAACAACGATTGACGAGCAGATAGAGCTGCTAAGATCGAGAGGGATGGTTATTAAGGACGAGAAGAAGGCGAGAGAAGTCTTATCCGATATAGGGTACTTCAGGCTCGGCTTCTACTGCTTTCCTTTTGAGAAGAGTTATCCAAGAAAGGACAACAGATCTCATCTTTACAAGGAGGGGTCTCTGCTCTCGGATGTGGTAGACCTCTATTATTTCGACACAGATCTAAGGAATATCCTGCTTAAGTATCTCTTCCGCTAAGTATCTCTTCCGCATAGAGGTCAATTTCAGGACGAAGCTTGTATACATCGTCTCGTGGATCTACAAGGACTCCCCCACATGGTTTGCTGACCCATCAGTGGTGAAGAGGAAGTATGCGCGAGATTTTGGTCAAAAGATATACAGCACCCTTTTTAAGCGGCAAGCCATCATAAGGCGACACCACAATGATCCGAAACACCTCAATGACAGGTTCGCCCCTGCCTGGAAGACGATTGAATTCATGACCTTCGGGATGACGATGGAGCTGTTTGATGCGATTCAGGATCTCTCCGTGAGAGACAAGATCGCAAAAGAGTATGGTCTAAGATCAGGGAAGATTCTTTCAGGGTATATTGAGACTGCCAAGTCTCTAAGAAATGCATGCTCTCATGGGAACACGCTATTTGACTTCCGACTTGCCCAGCCCATCAATAAAGGACCTGCGGGAAGGATGACTACTGAGGAAAGCAGCAATCTCGTTGGCGCTGTTATGGTTATCAGATATCTACTCTCAAAAATCTCTTCACATAGGGAATCAGAGATGGTGGACGAGATAAAAAGCTTGTTGGACAGCGGTCACAATAATGCAGTGATAGCTGATCTGAGGACTAAATTTAGGTCAAAGCTTCAAGGCAGATAAGCCAAAGGATTGCATAAACGAAGAATACTCCTTATCTTTGCAGTACAATAGTGCTGTCGGCAGATACTCCATTTAGGTGGGTAGCCGTGCCCCAGCACTCTAAAAGCTGACAGAGACTGCCCCGAGGAGACCCGTCGGGCAGTCTCGCTTTTTACACAGTACGGCAGTCGCTGCAAGACCTTACGATCTTACAGCGACTGCCTCTCCTTACTCTCGGAGCCTTACCTCAGCTCGCGGAATTGCTCTGTCAGGCGATCTATCGTCGGGGCGACCTCCTCTTTCGTCACCGCCCCCTTGTCGATCTGCTTCAGTAGTGCCTTCGTCTCCAGCCACGTGACGTAGAGCTTCTCGTCCTGCGTGCCATCCTCCCAGATCTTCTCCGTGAGTTGCTCTCCGGTCATCCGAGGCGCCAGCTCGCTAACGCGCTTCGTCATCTCCTTGTACCGCTCGAGATCCTCTCCCTCCTTAGCCTTTCGCAGGTTGCTCATCGTCTGCTGACGGCTCCTGTAGAGATCCGTGAGCTCCCAATACTTCACGTCCGTTTCCGTGTAGTCTCGCTCTTGGCGGAAGAAAGGGGCTACCATCTGTAGCTTCTTCAGCTCCTTTACGTCCCCGGTGGAGGCGAATTCTATCCAGGTGCTGATGTCAGCCAGCCCGGAGACGGGACCGCCGCCATACCCCTCCACTAAGTGCTCGATGACACTTGGGTTATTGAGCTTGCTGTTCGACAACTGACTCGTCCCGTTACGAGACATCAGGTCGTTTCGCTCGGTCGACCCCCCGCGCATCTTCCACTGCCACTCCGCAAAGTCCTTGTACACCTGCTTTGTCCGTTTCTTCCCGAGAGACCAGTGGGCGACGTTATCATCCTGACTTCGTACATACGGCATTTTGTACACCGGCTGCCCCATGAAGTTTCTGTTTGTAATCACGTCCACCATCGGACTAATGGCAGTCGGAGCGATGTCTCGCCAGACCTGGGCTCCGCCGTCTTTCAGCGTCCCTCTTGTCTCGTCCCACTGCACGGCATTCAGGAGAGAAGCCGCCTCGTTCGGGAGGTATTCCCCCGCCATAAATTGTGCTGCATCGATCACCGCCGCCTGCCAGTCCTTTTTACCCATGCACGCCAGCATGAATTGCAAACCTGCGCCATTGAAGGCTCTCAGGTTCTGCGGCAGCGGGTACCTAAAGTCCCCTATGCAAAGGTTCGTCATCAGATCCCACTCCGTGAAGTCCTTGTCGTCGTCATCCCTTAGGTACAGGTACGCCTGAAGCATACCCGTCACGAAGAGCTGGGCAGACACCTTTGCCATAAATCTCAGTGGTATGCGGTACCATCGGTACGCTCCCTGCACGCTCGCATTCCAGAAGCCGAAGAGCGTATTAAGGTAAGGCGACAGTGCACCGTGACGATTGAAGTTCACCGTTACCTCCTTGGCATGTATCGCAGCCTCCTTCCTCGAGAAACCACGTTCCCGGCTCGTCACATACTCGGCAAAGCGCGTAGACAGCTCGCTCCCCTCCGACAGGACGGCACACAGGCGCATCGTCGCATAGAGATTCTTCGCCCCCTTACGCCCATGCACGATGTTGTTCCATGTCGTCGGCTCGGCGATCCCCTTCAGGTTCTTGTGCAGGATGTTGAAGGGCTCGAGGAAACTGTACCCTGTGGCGGCACCGTCCTCGAAGAATTCCTTCATGTACTGACCATACCCGCTCTTGAGATCCCCCACATCTCCGAAGTTCTCTTTCCACACATACTCCCACACTGCTCGCTGTACCTTGGGCACATTCCTCAGGAATTGCTGCGTATACGCCCACCCGAAGTCTCCCATGTTTGCCGCCACGGCTGCATTCATATCTCGAGCGGCGTTTTTTGTCGCGAAACCCGGATTATATTGAGTTCGCAGAGAGGAGAGTGTTCTTGTAAATGTTCCAATTGCTCGGAGTGTCTTCGCGATAATATTGTCCGAGTCGATATAGCGACCTATCGACCTGTTGTTAAGCGCATCGGCGACTGCTTTACCGCTATAGTCCTCAGTGAGGGCGATGATTCTCTCCTCGCCGTTCTCGTAGACTCGTACCACACGCTCATCCTTCTTGGCGGTCTTATCCGTGTCGCCGAGAGCGAGGTTCGGGTCTCGGTACTTTACGATCAGCTCATCCTCTTTCGCCTTCAGTCTGTCGTCCAGCTCCTTTGTCTTTGCTTCAAGGGTGTACGACGAGATCAGACCCCTGTCCGCCTTCTCCCTTAGGGCTGCCTTCTCCATGCGGATCTTTGCCATCTCTCTTCTGGTCTGATTGTCCGCCCTCATCTCCTCGAGCGTTGGAGCCTTCTTGCTCTGGAGATACACCCTGCGTCCCTTGTCGTCGACCTCGGCTGTCCTGCGATAGTACGACTCTCCCATCTCCAGTACGCCTCGGTGGTATAGCTCCTGCTCATTTTTCTTGCACCACCGATAGAAGTCCAGCAGATCCCTGTTTCGTATCGCACGGATCACCGTTGTATTACAGATCGCCTGCAGGTTTGCCACTGGGTCAGCCGACAGGCTCTGCCGACCTTCTGCCTTCAGCTCTGCCAGCTCATATGCTCTGCGGTCTGTATCCTCAGTGACCTTAAATCCTCTCTGCGGGACATAGTACCGACGACTGCCACGGGTCAGCTCTCGGTAGCGATCCTCTGTAAGCAGCCCCGCCTCATACAGCTTCTGCGTACTCCAGTTAGAGATGGTGCGGATCTGGTCACACAGACCCTCAGCGCGTGCTTTCCCCACGGCGTTCTCAAAGAGGCTGATGTACTCCTCTGGGCTGAGTTTCTTTCCCGTCTCCTTGTTCGTCACCAGATCCTCGAAGCCCTTCTCTCCTCGGTAGGGAAGCCCCAGTTTCTTACACTCGTCGATATCTTTCGCCTGCAGGTAGAGAGAAGCCTTTTCGTACCCGTTTGCGTCTTTCACGACACTCTTGGACTTCTTTACGTTCGGGTCTTTCATGTACACGTACGACACGCTCGGCACTTTCTCCAGCGATCCGTCCAGGTTCATCTCACGAATCGTCTCGGCATACCGCTCAAACATCGGCTCCACCTCGCGCTTCTTCATGTTGAGCTCCTTAGAGGACTGTAGCATCAGACTCCAGTACATGTTATCCTCAGGGGACACCTCCATTCCGAGACGTTTCATTTCCTCCACAAAGAGCTCCACCGGACGAGCAACGTCGATTTGGCTTCGTATAAACTTCTCAGGGAGCTTGTCGAGGGCACCCATCCGACGCATAGATTCCTCGGAGAAGTCTCTGTAGTTCCTATTGTACTCATGCTGGAGCTGTGCCACCTCGTACAGGCTCATCCCGTCGGTGATCCTTGGGGGCTGTGGAGCCCTCAGGTTCTCCGTGTGCGCACCCGTGCGGAAGCGTACCCGTGGGTCGGCATAGTGCCGGCTCATCGTCTCTGCATACTCAGACACAGACTGCGTAGGGCGTTTCTCAGGCACTGCAGGAGCAGCGGGGAGTTCCAGCAGGTCTGCCGTACTCTTCCCCGTCAGATCCTCCGGGCTGTACCACTCCCCGTCCCACTGAGGATTGATCGGGGAGATCGCATTCATCGGATCTGCCTTGACCCTACGGTACCGTATCTCCTTCTCATCCTCAGCCCTCAGATACTCCTCCACGATCTCTCGCTTTGGCTCACCATTCGCCTGATAGAAGCTCTCCGGCAAGTATCCTTGCAAGATCTCCACAAGTCTCTTATCTTTGAGCGAAGCAACAGATGGATCAGGTACGACCGATGGCTCTGCCCCCATTGATATAAAGCTCTCAGCCGGTTGCCCCACATGGGTGACTGGCCTTTGTTTGTTGGACACGGAACTCTTTGTACCTTTGCCTTGAGCAGAAGATAGTTGTGGCGCTGCCTCTGGCATCCCTTCTATTGCTGTAAAGCTCTTAGCTGGTTGGTTCACAAAATCAACCAGCTTCTTTTTTTCGATCTGCGTCAGCCCGTGATCGTAATAGCGACGCCCGTTTTCATCCACCCCGACAGAGAGACGCACAGTGTAGTCCTCACCGTTTATATTCATCCCAGCCACATAGTACCGGTACATAGCATATGGAGCTCCCTCGTGTTGGCGATGGTCTTCATATAGGAAGATAGAGTTTTCTATCATCTGAGGAATGTACGCAAACGTCATTTTATGAGCGTTGTCATTCATTCCGTGATGTGAAGCCTCTTTTATCCCTCTTGTAGATATCGTGATCGTATCTCCCGTATCTCTGTTCGTGTAGCTCCTCTTCAAGTTCTCTTTCGCCCACTGTCGGATCTCTTTCCTGTCTCTGTGAGACAAGTCGATCACTCCCTCTTGAGGGATCACTATGGGATCACTTTTAAGCAGTTTATCGATCCTCCTGCTACGCTCGCGTACCTCTGGATTGCTCCAGTCTCCATACTCCGCCCGGAAGTCACTCGACCTGCTGGCTACCCAGCCATCCTCGGAAAGGGTCGTCGGTGTGCCGTCAGGAGCCAGCAGCCAAGACCCGTCAGCCTTCGCCTTTCGCTCGATCTCGAGACGCTCAGCGTTGGATGTCCTCCTGAATCGAACGTGTTCAGTGATCTTAGCGTCATTCTCATTGAAGATGACGTAGCACTCTCCGTCTATATGCCCATTATAGTGTATACCGACGAAGCCTGCCTTATTAAGAAGGGAACTTGCCCGGTCTTCTCCTCCGAGTCTACGACTCAGGAGCTCGTACGCCTCTACCCACTTACGACCACGCCAAGACTCATCCGCAAGCACACGATTCTTTATCTCCGGGTTGTTGTTAATCTCTGTGCTGATCATCTCCCCCTCACGTTTCGTCACCCGACGGTCCTCCTTGATATAGTGGTTCGTGTCAGGATCCGGGATCTCCACGGTATACTTGTGCCGTGTGACCTTAGTCTCAAAGTGCCGTACGTAATCAGGATTACTCTCTGTGAATAACAATGCGGCTTTATACCGATCTGCCTGACGCTGGGCGTATTTGTACGTCCTTTTCTCTTCCTCTACTGAGAAAGTCCTTGGGGCGTACTCGTATCCGGTCTTTGGGTCTGTAACGGTCGACTCTCTCTCGGAGCTTGTTAAGGTTACTGCCCAGGGTTCGTTATCTTTTAACGCCTCAAGTAATCTCTCTTCCTCTCTCGCAATTTGCTCGTACTTTTGATAAATGCGTCCGAGAGTCTCACCGACACCCTTTTTGACCGCCTTTTCGCTGGCGATTGACCCGTTCCTTATCCAACAAGTGCGTATCGTCTGAAACAGAATGGACGCAATGTTAGTGCTTCCACCCCTTGAGGTCACGTACGCGTCATTCTGCGTAAGTCGTATGCCGTCATATACCTCGTCGTTAGGCGACGCATATCCCTCCAGATCATTAACGCTGAAGTAGCTACCCCAGCCGTGCGCTTGGAACCCTTCACCACTACCCATAAAGCGGTGGTCGAAGCCAAGACGCTCTCCCGTATCAGGGTCGACGAAAGCCCCGTCTGCTTTCTTCAGGAGATGAGGACTATTGTGGTACACACGTAAGAAGCGAAGCACGTCATCCACCGTGGTAGTCTTCGGCGTGGCGTTACGCATAAAGTCGCTTGCCGCCTCCGCCGCACCGCTGACATCTCCGGAGCGCTCAGACCTCCGGAAACGAAGCTTCGGATCCGTGGGCGTTGTCTTTTCTCCCTCGGGGGTCTCAAATCCATTTATTACATTTGCAGTATCACTAAGCTTTGGATCAGCTTGTGCGGAGGCTCCCTTGGGAGGAGCAATGCCAAGCCAATCCAAAGCTTTCTCGCCATCTATCTCTCCTTCCTGTAGTTCGGCACGAGCAATCATCTCATCTCGATGTTTGGTCTCTTCTAACCTTTCTTGTACCTTTGCGATGAGATCCAAGTCTAATAGAGGCTGGCTGTCGGGATTGGTCTGACGGGCTTCTACTAAGGCTTGGATTTTCTTGCTGTTCAGGTAGAGATCTTTCTCATCGGCAATCCATCTTAGCCAGTTAGACGTCGACTTAGGGAACAATCCTTTGATGTCATTTATCTTTAGATTGCTCTGTCGCTTGTTCATAACCAAACCAATCAGAATGTTCTCTCCATTATAGTCGATGTCGACTATGATGTTGCGCATATCTTTGTTTTTGCCATAAGTGAAGACTGCAACCGGAGACTGTAAGGCTTCTGGCAAATTACGAAGTATGGTTGGAGGGAATGGATGTTTTATATCCTTCGTTTTCTTCGTCACTTGGTAGCCGGTCATCCGAATAGGCAATGCCGGGACTCCAGTCGCCCTGAGGATTGCCCCAGGAAGACCAAGGTTAAAGGCATGTCCTCCTGAGAGACCACCCGCCAAGAACTTCTCCAGCTCCTCATTAAACGTCCGGTTCACCTCCTCTATGTTCTGCTCTCCCGTGCGGAAGCGCACGCCCCGATCGGTGGCGTCTGCCCGATCCATGGCAGAGAGGACCGCTTCATTCATCGCCCCCTCCTTCGTGCTGTCATAGGTGGACACCTTGAGTCCGGACTTCTCCAGCTCTGACACAAGCTCAGGCGAAGTCCCATCGGGGACTACTGCCTCCACAAACTCACTCAGCCCCACGGGACGATCTACCTTGGTCTCAAAGTAATCTGTCGGGAGAGCCTTCATCTGCTCTCTCAGAGCGGATACCCTTGCCTCCTCGGTGACCGTCAGAGGACGACCATAGCGGTTATCGTTATTTACGATAAGAGCTTGCAGTTTTTTAGCAGGCTCTGCCGGATACATCGTCTCGGTTTTGTCAGAGACCAGCTCCTCTGCGAGGTAATGGAACTCCCTCTCTACTTTCTTATAGAGAGAGTCATCCATTCCAGCCATCCTATCCTCATGGCGTCGTATAGACTCAAGAGACTTATACTTCTCTGATAGATCGACTAAGGACTCCATGAAGAGATCCCATGGGGCAATCTTTGAGAAGTCTTCACTCATTACTTTTGAGACATTCTCTAAGGTGTGTGGGACATATCGTTTTGACCCGTCAGGATTCTGCCCGGCATAAAGCATCTCCTGTCTCTCCTTAAGTATCGGCTCGGCGATCTTCTCTACGTACTGATCAAAGGGGATTGATGGGGCTTCACTCCTGTACAGCTCTTTTATTTGCTGATCGACACTCAGAAGCTTTATGAAGTAGTCCTTGTCGAGGATCTTTGGTTCTTCCATGACCAGATTATGCAGTGCGTACAGACTGCCTTCTCTCTCCCCTCTCTTCTTGTCAAGTTCCCTCATGAGGTCGTGTCCCTTTTCAGTCAGGTCGTAGGCGATCCGAGGATAGACAGGAGACCATGAGTCTCTGTTGTACGTCCCTTTGTGTCGTCCTGTATTGGCATCCACCAAGTCTCGTGGAGCGATCAGAGCCACCTCTCCGAACGTCCTTGTCGGCAAGCCTCGCTCCGTGTCGAACACAGCAATGCTCGGGTTTGCCAGCCCGCCCATCTTCAGGGCGTGCCGTAGGTTATCCGTCGTCAGTGTATGCACCCCTGCCAGATGCGCTTTCTTTCTTCTGAAGCGGATGTCGTCACTATTTGGACTGAAAGCTTCTCCGTCCGTTCGCTTGATCTGATTCGGGTAGAAAGCCACATACTCTATCCCTTCCTCGCTGTCCCCGTTTATGATCCCATCATAGCCTTCTCTTTCGAGTCGCAAGCGCTCTTTTACTCCGGCATCGTATGTTTGTCCAAGCGCAAGCACTGGGTTGATAGCAGGACGACGTATGTTTAAGAAAGCAGTAATTAGTTTGTCTCCCATCGCACTCCAGTCTTCATGAGACGGGGCGAAGAAGAAGCCATCCACGTCTGTTGCTTTCCTTGCTTTTGATCTATCAAAAACGGTAAAGTCTTCGGATGTGTAGTGATAGACAGGAAGCGGCTCCCCATTGCTGTCCACAATAAGACTGTGCGATGAGTTTTTGTCCGCCCAGTCTCCGAACCAGTCTTTGAAGGCTTTTGTCCTCACGGTGACCCAGTCCCTCTCTGAGAGGTTGCTATTCTCCCCGTTGGGAGCTTTCATCCACGTCCCGTCCACTATGGCGTCTTTGCGGATCTTCTCTCGCTCCTCTCTCCTGAAGCGGATATGATCCGTGATCTTGGCATCTTTGTCGTTAAAGATCACGAAACACTCCCCGTCGGCACGACCAATATAGTGGATCCCCACAATACCTGCTCGGCTGAGCCATTCGCTTGCAGCTCGTTTAGCTCTGTTGTAATTGTCACTGGCGGAGGAACCTTCGGTTTTGAATGCTTTTCTGAGTAGGTCGTAGAATGCTCTTCCATTAACACTAGATAGGGTGTGCTCTGAGATATCGCCGGTAGGCAGTGGATCGTCTTTCATCGCCTGAATCACCAGCTCCTTCGTTTTGTCAGAAAGGTGCTTTCTCTCTTGTATGTATTCAAAGTTTGAAGGGTCCGGAATCTCTACAATGTACTTGTGACGTCCGGAGTCATTTGACTCAGTCACGAAGTGCAGGACAAAATCAGGGTTGTCGTTTATGAACGACAAAGCATCGTCAAATTGCTTTATAGACTTTCTGCTCGAGTCGTAGTCGGTTTTTGCTTGCTCCTCGGCAAGGATTGTTGCGAAATATTTATACCCTGTCTTATTATCTACGACGATCTCTCCCCTGTCAAGTTTTGAGAGGCTAAGAGCCCACGCTTCTTTCTTCTTGATGGCTTCCAGAAGGCGGCGGCTTATCTTCTTTCTTTCTTCATATTTTTGACGGAGTGTTTTTATCCTATCTGCAGCAGACTCCCTTACTTCCTTTTCTGCCCTAAGCCCGTCGTTATAAGCTCTACGTACGAGATGAAACAAGATATCCGACGTATCGGTCGTGCCTTTATGAGAGGTGACATAGTGGTCGTTCTTTACAAACTCGAATCCAGCAGGAGTCAATAGGTCTAGTCCTTGAGCATATCCCCACAGATCATTCACGCTGAAGTAGCTGCCCCATCCGTGTGTCTGTGCACCTTCACCACTACCCATAAAGCGGTGATCGAAACCGAGACGCTCTCCCGTATCAGGGTCGACGAAAGCCCCGTCTGCTTTCTTCAAGAGGTGCGGGCTGTTATGGTACACACGTAAGAAGCGAAGCACGTCATCCACAGAGGTATTCTTCGGTGTGGCGTTACGCATAAAGTCGCTCGCCGCTTCTGCCGCACCGCTGACATCTCCTTCATGCTCAGCCCTTCTAAATCTCTTCTCGCTCTCGTCTTTTTGGTTATACACAGAGCTTTCAGTACCTTTGTCATCCAAGGAGATTGTCTGAGGAGAGTTCCCGCTTCTGCTGTCACCCGTTTGTTGTGCGCTCAACTCCATACCACCGGTGACTATGGTATGTCCTAATGCGGGTAAAGACCAGACGATCTCCTTGTTCTTTGTATATGTAAAGTTAAAGGGACCTCCACTGTTAATATCCCAGTAGCCATCTTCAGGAAAAAGCTCTACATAGAGGATATTGTTTTTAGAGGTTGGAGCCTGTAGTATATAAGTGGGTTTTCCACTTGGTCTAACCTTCCCTTTGAATATTGCCGTGTAGTTCTTAGCTACGTACTCCACGAAGTTAATGACACTACTAAATCCTGCTTTTTGGATCTCCTCTTTTCTTCCTGCTCGTTCCATATGAAGGAGCCCATATCCCGTATCTTCGGATTGGTACCCCTCACTCAGGCGGATCTTCCCTGGAGTTAGCCCTGTTTCTTCTCCGATTTCTCCGAAGTCTATTGATCCATCACTCGCCTTCACAAAACGGTACCCATAGTGATCTCGGACATCGCTGTACGATACTCCAGGAAGGTCTACTTCCTCTCCGTTTGCTTTTCTCGCCCTGAAACGCACTTCCGACTTCACTTCTGCTCCCTCGAGAGCCACTCCCTGCTGTCGCTCGGCACGCTTCTGCAGGTTCTTTGCGGAGCGTCTGAGGAGGTCGTCAGCCATCATCTCTGCCGACTGATCGATCTGCTTTCCGGACAGACCGAAGACCTTGCGGAAGAAGTCCTTGATAGACTCCCATACCGTCCTCTTCGTGATGCCACTCTCCGCACGGTGAGCAATCCACTCATCCATAGCGATACGCACCTGCCCGAGGTTCGTGAGGTCTTGCGAGCCGTTGCCGTACTCGCTCATCGCCCGAAGCACCTCCTCCTCACCAAGCTTTTTGGCGAGGTTGTCCAGCACCTGATTATATCCTACCTCACCGAGCAACTCCCTACAGCCATAGTGACCTACCGCCTCGTGCAGGAAGGTCGCCCTCACGTCATCCGCGTCGACATTAGCCGGCAGGTAGATATGGATGGCGTTATCGCCCTTGTAGAACCATCCCTTGACGAAGTGCGTCTCGTCGAAGCCGGCACGCACCTCGTCGGGCAGGGTAGACATATCCTCGTGGAGTTTCATAGGTACGCCAAGCGTCCGAGCCATATCCATGGCGGCGGCGTGCTTGCGTCTCTCTTCGGTGATCCGGTCCGCCAGAGCGTCCCTCCGTGCGCGGAAGTCCTCAGCCACATCTCTCCGGAAGCGATAGTGCTTCTCACGCCCTGACGGCACCTCATAGACACGTCCATAAACCGCCTCTGCCGCACCCGCCTTGGTGTCGGTGGGCTGAGAGGTTGGCATAAGGGATTGCGTCTTGGCACCTGTCTCATTCGCCCCTACAAGGTCGTAGTACTGGTTGAGCGCCCCGGCTATCTGCTCCTCCGTCTGCGTCTGCATGGAGGCGGCAAGGAGCTTTGCCAGCGAGGATGCCTCCCCGAGGTTTGTCTCCAGCTCACTGCGACCAAAGAGACTAACCTTTCCGAGGATGAAGATCTTCGCGCTCTCAAAGTTCGTCTGTCCCGCAAAGTCCGGATCTTGCCTTAGACTGTCCCACACCAGGAGCGCATCCCCGAGATCGGGCGCAAGGCTCGTCTCAAAGGATGCCTGACTGTCCCTATAGAGGAACGTCGCCAGACCGTTGCGAGCCGAGGCGGGCAGGCGATAGAAGATATCCATCGCCCGTGGTCCGATAACGTCCGCCAGCTGGTAGAGGGCTACGTCCTTCAGTGCCGACTTAGCCTCTGCCGTCACGACACGCTTGCCCTCGCTGTTGGTCTCGAAGGCATTCTTATACTGGGTGTCGGTGAGATAGCCATTCTCGTGGAGGAATTGCAGACCCTCCTCCGCATTGCGGTTGAGCATATTGTCCATCTTCGCACTCAGCTCCGCCCCGTTTGCTCCCGTGCGGTTGAATATGCGGTTGAAGAAGGAGACCAGCATAGACTGACCGCTCGCCGCGTCGGTGTCGCTATTCAGCTCTTCACCTACCGTCTGAGCATTCATCCTGTCCGCCCCTGCGCTCTCCAAGTCTGTCTGCCCTCGGTGCCCGAGGCGAATGGCTTCGCTGTCCGACACCTCCGCCACGTCTACCGCCACGGGGTGCGCCATAGCGTCTACCTGCTCCGCTGTCATCCCGTACTCCGAGGCGTGAGCTTTCAGGTACTCCTTGTAGAGCTCTGCGCTCTTAGCGTGCCGCTCCGCCCCGTCATACATCGTCTGGAGGGCGTCCGTGCGGTTGTTGCCCTGTATCACCTCCCCGCGCCCATTGACGACCGGTGCGCCGGTATAGGCGGTGATCCCTCCTGTGATCTCGTCCGGGCGAATGTCGCTCGCTATGCGGTCTGCCGCTGTAGAGCTGAGTCCATTGTCCGCTCTATCCTTCGGCTGTGCCTCGGGGATGAAGTGCCTCGGATTCATCCGTCCCTCCTTATGGCTCGCCTGTAGGCTCTCCGCCTCCACGATCGTCCGCTTCACCGGGACACGCGTCTCCCCGGGACGCTGGCTGAAGGCTCTCTCTGCGTCTGCATAATGCTCCACCGTCATCGGCTCCTGACGATATACTACGGCTCCATTCACAAGTCGTGCGCCACGGGCTCGAGCCTGTCGTGGCGGATCCTCCGTATACTCTCGCACGGTAGAGCCCTCGGCGTTGCGCTCCAGCTCCTCGCGCTCCCTGCGCCTACGCTCATTCTCTAATCGGATCCGCTCCTCTCGCTTCTTTTTCTCCTGAGCCAGCTGCCGTTTCTCTTCTTCGCGCCTCTGTCGCTCTTCCGGGGTAAGTGCTTCCTCCTCCGCACGCTTCTTTGCTTCCAGTTCCTGACGTGCCTGCTCCTCAGCGGTGCGGACATAGTCATCGTAGAGACGGTACTCCTCGGATGCCTTGCGAAGAGCCATCCGCTTCTCTAAGTTGCCAAGGTCATTCTTCACCTCTGCCTCCAGCTTCGACCTTTCCGCACCGACCTTAGATCGTCTCTGCCGTGCCGCCTCGACGGCTCCTCTCTTCCCGAGAGCCGCTTCGTTCACCTTCAGCGTCTGCTCTGGCGTGAGAGCCTTCAGGTCAAGTGCGCCACTCTTGGACAGCGGCAGGGAAGCGACGAAGTCCTCCCCGTACAGCTGACCGAGATAGCGAATGAAGTCATCCGGTCGCTCGCTCATCAGCTTAAGCCCGTCCACCTCGCCCTCTCTCGTCCGCGGGAGGGACTGCATAAAGTCGTCCGTGGTGTCGCCTGCGTCCTCTGGGGCATTCTGTGGCGCCTGCTCCTGTGATAGCTGCTCCTGTGGTGCCTGCTCCTGTGATAGCTGACCCTCTGCCGCCTGCACCTCGGAGCGGAAGGCGGTCTCCGCCTCGTCCAGCGAAGCCTGCACGAGATCGAGGTAGTCCTCCGCCACTAACTGAGGGGAGGAGAGATCGTCCATCTGCACGATATGCCCCTTCTCGTCCCCCTCTACAGACTCATCGTAGACGTAGATGGGAGCGTTATCGTCGGTAGGCAGAAGCTCCACCGTGCCATTCTCATTCGTCACCACCCTGACGCCACCGGTCACATAGACCTGCTTCGGCTTGCCGTCGGCATCCGTTATGGTCGCCGAGATCACTGCGCCCCGGGCGGTCTCATCTCCGACGACAGACTTGGCGCTCCACTCCTTCGTAAGCTCGCTCTGCATCCGATCCATCTCCTCTTGGTGCGACCGCTCTATGGTGGCGAGACGGCTCTGCGCCGTCACCACATCGAGGATAGACTGCCTGTCGTTATCGCTCAGCGACTCATCGCTGAAGAGCTTCGTCAGCTCCTCGGTGGGGTCTGCCTCTCCGTCCTTCAGCACAAGAGCCATCTGATCAACCCTTGTCCTGACCTCTTCGTTCTGTCCCTCCAGCACGTCGGCGAGAGCCTGCTTGGCACCGGCAAGAGCCACGGGACTATTCAGATCCTCCTCGGTGACCTCCGGGTGGGTCGCCCTATAGATCGGGCTCTGCTGTTGCTCCGTGGCTGAGAGGATCGCTCCTGCTCTCTTCTGATTCTCCGTCAGTACCTCCTCTTTGGGGTGAAGCCCTTCCGTTGCCTCGTCGTACGCCTTCTGAGATTTCTTCCGCTCCTGCGGGGTGTAGTGGATGGCATCCACCACCTGATCGGCGGGGAGCATCTTCTGCCGTCCTGCACGGTCAAGTACCAGGTAGCTCGACTGATCCGAGCCGATCACCTCGTAGAGGTTGTTCTTCTCATCCTGCACGAGCGTAAGCCCCTCCTTGCGGTGCATATGGGCTACCTGCCCGCTCTGTATTGCAGAGCCGAAGCCGCCCATAAGCGCTCCAGCCCAAGCACCATAGATGCCGTCCTTCACAGCCTGCCTTGCCACGTCAGACCACGCCTCCTGGTCTTCCTTGCTCTTCCACACTCGGTCGAGTGCGCCGCTCTGCGCCAGCGTGGTGAGGCTCTCTCCCGGACCCTCCGTCACGGCACCGCGGACGATCTGCCGTCCGGCACTCTTGGCGAGAGGAATAGCAAGAGGCTTTCGGGCATACTCGCTCATACTGCTGAGGCTCTGTCGTACGCCCTCATTGCCGGCTATCCCCTTAGCGAGGGAGCGTACAGCCAGCTTCTGCCCGATCCGTCCGCCGGCAAGCTTACCGATGGCACTGATGGACTTAGACGCTACCGCACCGCCGAGAGCGTCACCGCCAAACTCTGCCGCCATATAGCCGAGGGAGATCGTAGCCTTATCCTCCGGGGAGATGTAGACCCCCTTCTCGGCGGCGTAGTCCTCCATGTCCATGATCGCCTGCCCGCCCGAGGAGATCGTCTGCGCCCCTATGCTCGCCCATGAGATCGCCTGCCCGACGGGAGCCGCTCCCGGGATCATCGAGAGCGCCTGCCCGGCAATGGCACCGCCCACGCTTGCCGTTGCGCTTCCAAGCTCTGCCCACGTTCCTTCGGGGACTTCCGACTTACGCATGTAGTCCTTGGCACCTTCCTTCCAGCGGACGAAGGAGTTCGCCTTATCCTCACTTGCCCCCTTCTCTCTGAGGTCGTCCCGCATGGCGTCAAGTGCGATCGCTCTCTTCTCGGGGCTGAGATCCTGCCCTATCCGCTGCATTCGCTCCTCGATTAGCTTCAGGGCGTCTGCCTGCCGTGCTTTCTTTGAGTAGTCGCCCGAGAAACGGATGTCGCTATTCGTGTAGCTGTCCAAGTCCTTCAGTAGCCTTCCCTTCAAACCACGGACACGCTCAAGACTGAGCGTCCCGTCCTGCTCCATCTGGTTAATGAGGTGGATAGCCTCTTTCTCGTCGTCCGAGTTGCCACCGAAGCCCTTCAGCAGGTCAGCCACGGCGATCTGTGCGCCACCGTGGATCCCTCTCAGCCCGGATACCACTCCGCCACCGAAGGTGCGGGTAGTCTTGGGAAGATCTCCAGCCGGCGTCTTAGGCTCCGGCATGGTATCCTCTCCCTCGACCAGATCAATAGGGGCAATGTTTATTCCCAGTCCTCGGACCTCCGGTCGATAGCTCACCTCAGACGTTCCGTAAGGGTTGTACTCACCCCTCGAGGCATCTCGTAAAGCTCTATTGCGTGCCATCTCCTTGGCGGGGTCTTGCGTGAAAGTCTTATTTCTCAGAGCCGCTACCTGGTTACCCTGAGAGTAGGGGTTGAAGAAGTAGTTGTCGAAGTCCTCATAGGAGCCTGTGAAGATCCCCCGCCCGTGGAGCTTTCTGTAGAGCCCTTGGCGCACCTCCGCCCGTTGCGTGTCCGAAGCGAGCGTCTCCATATTCCCCGGGAAGACATCCCCGTTCATCGTCTTCTCATCAGTCAGCAGGCTATAGAGTCCGCTGATACTGCTGTCTACTGATCCCTTCTTATCTGGCTGTCCGTACATGGCGTGTCGTTGTTATTTGCTTTTGTAATAGTTTGCTCTCTGTTCTGCTGCTCTTCGCTCTCGCTCTGCCTCCTGTTCCTTTAGTCCGCTGTCGTAGCCCAGGCTCTGGCGGTTGTATAGTTCCTGAGCGTAGAGCTTGGTGTAGAGGTCCAAGTCTAACTTTCCCTTCACCGGCAGATTCTTCAGGTAGATGGCACGGAATGCCTTCTGATCCTCGTTCAGCCCCTGCAAGAGAGAGTCATCGGGAGCGAGTACGTCCCCATGGTCAGGATCCCTCACAATCTTACATCCAAGGGCAGCTGCCGCCTCGGTCTTCAGTCGATCGTACTCTGTCGGAGTGAAGTCGAAGTCTCGCGTCTTCTTATTCAGATACCCCTGCCTCTTCGCTAAAGGATCATCCCAAGAAGGATTCTCCAGTCGGATCGGGTACTTGCCATTGACCATATTAGCGGATCCGCCAGTCGTAGCTGGAGCGGTGCGCTTCGTTAGCCGTGCCTCGGCACCCTGACGGGCGATCTGAGCGAGGCGGTCCTTCGCCCGCTGCTTCTCCAGATCCATATTATAGCCGTGGGACTTCTCCAGCTTCTCCAGCTCCTGCTGAGCCTTGAGGCGGTCGCGCTCTAGAGCGTCCTGCGCCTTCTGTCGAGCCAGCTCCTGTGCCGCCTGTGACCGTGCGGCATCGGCACGTCGCTGCATCTCATAGCCGTACTCGCGACCCATAGAGCCGTAGATCCGGTTGATCTCGTCCATGGCGGCACTGCCCATCACTCGGTTATGCGCATTAAGCAACTGCTGGTAACGGGCGGTCGCCTTGTCCACCTCCGCATTTGCCTGAGCCATCCCCGACGGCTCGCCGTAGCGGTTGCGTATCGTGGCGTTCTGACTATTGCCGTAGATCTCCCCGAGGAGCTTCAGGCTGTCCCCGAGGGCTCCTGCAGCACGCTTGCGCCGTGCCTGCTCCTCCGTCATCTCAGGCGTAGGGGCGGGGAAGTACTTCGCCAACTCAGTGAGTACCGGCTTGCCCTGCCGCCGCCACTCCTCCACCGCGTCGGCGTAGGAGGGCGCGCCGTCATTGACCGACCAGCGGCGTACCGTCTCCGTCACGGCAGGCTGTGGAGCCACGGGAGCCACGGGAACCACAGGCTGTGCCGGTTGTTCTGTCGTCTCTCCCGGCTTCGGGAGCATACCGTCCTCGTGGAGTGCCCGGCTGTCCCGTATCGCTGACCAGAAGTCCATTGTGCTATTGCTATTCTTCATATCTCTCTCTTATGGTAAAATGCTTGGCCAGCGACCCTCGGCACGGTAGCCCTTGGCGAGGATCTTTCGGATCGCCTCCTTGCGCCCGTCCACCCGTCCGAGGTAGCCGGCGGCATCCTCTGCGCTCTTCGTCTCTAACCACCTATAGCAGATGTAGTCCACCAGCATTCCCTCGATCTCGCTGTCGAGCGCCTTGCGGTACTGCATCGGGAAGTTCTTTGCCGGCTTCAGCACCAGTAGCCAGTCCTTATTGTCGTCATACTCCCGGTGCTCGAGGAGGTAGGGGAGAAGGTCTGTCGGGGTCTCCTCGACGCAGCGAGATGGGATCGCGGACAGGACCTGCGCCTGTGCCTCCGAGAAAAGGCGACGGAAGAGGTAGTCATACTCCTCGTCCATCACCAGCTGCTCATAGAGCGGGGTGGTCTCGCCCGTCTGCCTATTCACCGAGAAGCGTCGCTCCGCTATCAGCGACGTTTCCTGCTTCACATCCTGCTGTATCAGCTTGTGCGTGAAGGTGTGGATGAGCGCCTTCTTCCAGAAGAGCCCTATCATTTCACCTTGTCCGGAAAGAGATTAACGGCATTAGATGCCAAGGAGCCGAGCGCGCCGATGCCGTTGTACATAAGGTTATTTCCGCTCATAGCCTGCCGCTGTGCCTCCTGATTATCCAGCATGGAGATCTGATTAGCCCCGGCGAGGTAGCGGTCCCGCGCACGCTGCTTCAGTTGCTCCCCCATCGCACCGAGGTTGCCGACCATCCCCGCCATCACTCGGTTGCGGTCGTACTGACGGGCTGCGGTCGCTTCGGGTGTCGCACCGGTGATGACGGCGGCGTTAGCCTCCCGCTGTCCCTGCCGTCTCATCTCGTCCCTCATCTTCCGGAGAGCGTTCTGCGAGTCTGCCCGCTTGAGGTAGTCCGAGTAGTAGTCGGCGAGGTAGGCGGAGTTATTACGCCCCTCCATATCCCGCCGTATGGATGCCTGACGGGCGCGGGCGGCTCGCTCCTGCTTCGCTCCTATGATCGACCCCGCTATGCCGCCTATCGCCTGCGAGGCGAGGGAGCCGAGGGCAAGTGCTGTTGATAGTACCATGGTCTTATCTTAGTTTATCGTTCTGCATGTACGTGTAGTTATGCTCTATCTCCACCGCCTCGATGTGCGTCCGGATGCCGAGCGTCGCCTTGAGGGCAAGGGCGAAGTAGCGCGCCTTATTCTGCGGCAGGAGCCCGCTGTCTAAGTCCCTGAAGTGCCGCTGCGGCTTCTCTGTCGTGTGGAAGGGGTGCAGGCTCTCCACCGCCGTCCGTCGGTGATTGACGTCGTGGAAGGTGTCCCCGCTCTCAGACCAGCCGATGCCCCAGTGCCCCTCCTTTACGCTCTCTAACCAGCCACGTGTCCAGAGGCGGATCACATTCTTAATGTACGTGGTGCCGAAGGAGAATGGGCGGGACACCAGCAGGACGGGGAGCGACTGAAGGGCGTGCCCCTCGTCCCATCGCTGAACCGCTACCGAGCCGTCAGCACGCACGCCGTAAGACCGCACTCGGGGGTACATATTGGACCCCTCCACGATATTACCTCCCCCGAGGGACTGCTCCATGAAGTACCACTCCTTGGCACCGAAAGAGAAGACCAGCAGCACCGACGGGAAGCGGTCACTCGCCACCCTCAGCTCCTCCGTGTGCGGGTCGTACGTCATCCGTGACGGCTCCATGAGGAAGCCGCGAAAGTCGAAGTCCGTCAGCCCATAGCAGTCGGGGAGGGGAACGAAGTCGAAGTGTGGCTCCCTCCGCCTTGCCCAGATCCGCTCCGAGAGGTTGCCCGCCACGTAGGTCGACGTCAGGAGCATAAGCCCCGAGCGGGAAGCGTAGGCGATGCCGTAGGGTGTCTGACAGATCACCCCGGAGATGGGTGCCTCCATAAAGGTAGGGGACGACATCCGAGCGTGGACAGCATCCGCCGTCGCCCCTGCCAGCTCGTAGACCCCTGCGTCGGTGAAGACGTAGGAGGGGTAGGAGCCGAAGTTGCGATCCGAGATATCCAGCTGGCGAGTCGCCTCGGCGAGGATACGCCCCGTCCCTACCGTGTAGGTGGTCTCAGGAGGGAAGGCAAAGGGGTTATTCACCTCGCTCGCCTTGATGACGTTGTGCGCCTCGTACGACGCCTCACCGCTCACCCTCGGATCGGTGACGGTGGTGCGGTACTTCGCGCAGATCATGCTGACCGAGTGCGCCAGCACGGACTCGGTAGCGAGGGTGCCATAGGTACCACCGCCCCCGCCGAGTGACCATCTGTCGGTCGTCTTATTCCCTGTCGTCTCGTCTGCCATAGCTAAATCCGTTGTGTGAAACCGCTAAAACCGTTGTGTGAAACCACTAAAACCGTTGTGTGAAACCGCTAAAACCGTTGCGGAACATGAGTAAACTCGTTGCGGAACATGAGTAAAACTGTTGCGGAACATGAGTAAAACCGTTGCGGAACATGGTTTTACCATTCGTCCGACTCGTCCGACCCGTCCGATAAGACAGCGTCCGACTTGTCCGACAAGACAGCGTCCGAGGATATGACTTTCTACTCTTCATCGCCTGCCTCCTCCTGTGCCGTTATTTCTCGTGGTGGTCGTGCCGGCGCCTATCGTCGCTATCGGCTCCGTCTCGATGTAGTACGCCACGGTGAGGTCGGGGTGTGGGCGAAGTGCCTGGCTCAGCACCTCCGTCCAGCCCTTGGACGGCTCGTGGACGTAGAGCGTGAAGCGCCTCGCCCGTATGTCTGGGTAGGCAAAGAGCGCCGGCATATGGAAGCTCTCCCGCACGATGGGTGCCGACTGCTGTACGTGCACCGTGCGCCCCTGCACCGCCAGCTCCACGTCCACGAGGAGCGTGGAGCCTGCTTCAAACTTTTCCTTCGGTACCGATCCATTATAGGGTCGGTCGTCCCGATCCCAGAGGAAGAGCCGAGCGAAGCCGGGGAAGAGGGTCGTATGCACGTCCGAGAGTCTCAGCCGACCATTCATCGACCGCACGGCCTTAGCTCCGTAACGGTGGTGGCTCAGCGCCCCCGAGGGCATCAGCTCCTGATATCGGATGTCTGTGTCGCGGTAGACGGTCGTCGCCCTACTTGGGATCACCATAAGCCCGTCCGTGGCACGGTAGTACTTCCCCGCCTGCACGTCACGCCTGAGGTCGATCGAGTGGATGAGGTAAAACTGCGAAGCGTTGACGATCCGCTCATCCGTCCGCTCCTCCACCTTGCTCTTGTCCGAGATGTCGTTTCGCACCACGCTCTCCGATCGGTCGTAGTAGGTGACGTGGCGCGCACGCTTCCCTAAGCCCCAGCCGCTCATATTGATCGACCCACGGAGAGTGACCGCCCCGCTCCGCATGTCTATCGGCTCGCTCGCAAAGAAGTCTATCGACGTGATGATGTCCCTCCACGGCTCCAGAGCCGAGAGATCAGGCAGTGCCACCTCCACGCTGTAGGAGTGGATGGCAGGCGGGGCAAGGTAGACGCTTCCCTCGTCCGCCAGCCACGTCAGCACGGGGTGCATAAGGGGCGAGTAGAAGTCCCGGATGAAGTCCTGCGGCATGATCAGGAGCGGCACCGAGGGGCGCATGATCCGACCGTCGAAGAGGCGGAAGGCATAGCGGATGCTTATCGGATCAAAAAGACACGCCACGCCGTCTTTCGCCTGCTTCTCCTGCCTGAGCTTACCGATCAGCCCCTCCCACGCCTCACGGATGCGCGTCCAGACTTCGTCCTCCGTCATCGCATTGATCTCGTCCTTTCCGCCGATAAGAACCGCCCCGGCGTCCTCCAGCTCCTTCTTCGTTGCCGTCTCGGGGGTTGCGAGCTTTACCTCCTCCTTGGTCTTCCCCGCCCGCATCTGCAGCTCCGGCAGGTCGGGGAAGGTGCCGAGAGCGTGATAGGCTCCGTCTCGCCAGAGAGCGTAGTAGATATCCTTCTCGAAGACGAAGGAGAGGACATTCCCCGTCTGCTCCATGCCGGTAAAAGCTCCGAGGGCTGAGGTGTCGCTGAGGGCGAGCAGCTCACGTGTAAAGCCCTTGGCGTGGCAGTCGCCGTCCGTCTCGTACCAGTCCACCACCAGCCACTTCTCCCGCTCCCGCTCCTGCACCACCAGCAGATGGCGGTACTCGCTCGTCTGGTGGAGGAAGACCGAGTGGAGCCGGTAGCCGTTCCGCACCCTCAGCCCGCTCTCCTCCACCTCGGCGATATCGCACGGCACGTAACCCCCGCCCGATAGGGGGCGGAGGTTGTAGAGGATCATGGCGTCTCCCTCGGTGTAATTGTCCGTCGTGGACATCCCTCTAAGCTCTGTGCGTCTCTTCTCCATAGTCTCTTACTGTACTCTCGCGGGAAGCTCGCCGGGGGACTTCATCCGCTGCATCATCTCCCGAACCATGGCGGGGTTAAGCATATAGCCGTCTGTCGCCGCCTGCGCCTCGGCAGGGTCAGCGGGAGCCTGCCCGAGTGCCTGCTGTCCCTGCTGTGCCATCATCTGCTGCTCCTGCTCTTTCTTATTCAGGTAGTCGAGGAGCTTGTCCTTAAATGGGTAGTTGCCTACCTCGATCATCCCCCGTAGGTCGAGGAGGTTATTCGGGTCGTACTGCTTCAGCTGCATAAGCACTTCGTTTACCAGCATACGATAGGCTGGCGTGTCCGTTCCCTCGCTGATGGCGATCTCGACATCCACATGCTTCACGCGGTCGGGGTTGTACTTGATCTTCTTGCCCGTCTCCTTGTCCCACACATAGCGTGGTTGCGTGTAGAACTGCTGCATCAGCTGGACGCACAGCTTGTCCCTTTTTCTCCGATAAGAATTCATCGACTCAAAAAGCCCGTTCAGCGACACGGCAGAGTTCTGCGACTGCTGAGCGTACATCGCTGCGGGGGTACCGGCAAGAGGCTGGCGACCCTGCAGCGCACCGAAGACGCCCGACACCTGCTCCGTCATATTCATTGCCATCGTCACCACGTTAAGCGGCTGGAGGGCGTCCTGCATCGAGTTCATCAGCGTCGGCATCGTGTTGGACCCATCCCTCGCCGCTTCGTAAGGGATCACGGCGTTGAAGTCTGCGAAATGTTCCTCTATGTACTTCAGATCGTAGCCGTACTCCTCCGCAACACTGCTCATCGGGACGAAGAGGAGCGACTTGGCGGCATACTTAGTCATCAGGTCGCTCGTGGCGAAGAGCTTATTGATCAGCTTATTTGTACTTATCAGGTCCGTCACGAAGGGGTGAACGTCACCGATGAAGAACTCGTGCCACTCCCAGACGAAGGGCGGACGCTCGTGCCAGTAGGGATTGATCCCCATGTCCAGCACAAGGGCGTCAGGGGTCAGGTAGTAGTACCGCCAGAAGGTGTCGACGCCCCAGCGGTACTCTAAGAGTAGCATCTCATCCTCCGGGACCCCCATTCCCGCCTGCTCCACGATCCGCCGCTCATTCTCCGCCTGAAGTTCCTCTTCCGTCACGTCGAAGACGGCATTGTAAGTCCCCTTGAGCCTGTCATGCACCCAGAAGCACTCCGCAGTCTCCTTACGCCAAATCTCGTACAGGCGGCATCTCCCGCTCTGTGCGTCCGACGGGGTGAAGAAGTCCCTATGAAGCCTTTTCCCGTCGCTCGTCATCTCGTGGATCAGCTCATCCCTGTGGTCTCCCGCACTGTACGCCCCGCGGATCTGCCGAGCGCGCGCTTTGCTCCCCTTGGCGAAGAGGCGGACGATGTCATCCACCGACAGATCATAGAAGGCTCCCACGAGCGAGCAGTCGGTGTAGCGGGGATCACGGGTCGCACTGTCGGAGAAGAAGCTGTAGGGGTCCACGTAGTCGATCACCACGTCCACGCTATTCTCCCTCGCCGCCCAGCCGCACCGAGTAACCGCCAGACCCGTCACCATAAGCTGCTTAAGCTCCGCAAGGTCCAGCTTGTTTAGCTCGTCCTTGTTGTAGATCGTCTTAAGCGTCGCAGTAAGCGCCTCGCTCTCCTGCTGGTGATCCTCAGCGTGCGCCACACATACCGGCGTAGTCTTCACGCTCGACCAGACGCCCTCAATGGTGCGGAGGATGTTTCGCACGATATTGTACTGCGACGGGTTGAGTCCCATCTGCCGGTACTGGTTGCGCTCCTTGATCCAGCAGCACCTACGCTCGTCCCAGATAAGGTCGGCGAACTGATCGCCGAAGACAAACTCTTCGTTGCGGCTTATCTCGGCGCGCCACTTGTCCATGGCTCCCCAGGCGTTGTGAGCCGACATTAGCAGGTCCGGATCGGACGCAAAGTAGTCCCTCCGCGTCCTCTCCCGCCCCCCGCTGCGGTAGGGTGCCGGCTGCTTACCGTACCGCTTGGCGTATCTCTTGATTGTGCGTGCGTCCATAGTGATCGATCTAATCGTGCCAAATATCGGACGGGGCGGCTTTACTTTTTGCCCGCGACTGCCGACACCCTGCACTGGCGGGCAATTCTCCGAGCCACAGGGGCTTACTTTTGCCCCATGAGTGAGAGGAAGAAAGCATACCGACCGATCATGGCGCGAGAGGAGGAGATCCCGAAGGGTCCCATCCACTCGTCCAACATCGCCATTGCCGAGATGCGCCACGACCTGGCGACTATCATCCGAAACAATATCGGCAAGCTCGATGCCGACCTCGCCTCGCTGGAGCCGAAGGACCGCATTATGTGTGTCACTCGTCTGGCTGAGTATGTCCTCCCGAAGCAGAAGGAGGTAGCGGCTCACGTCGATGGCGAGATCTCTCAGAACATCCAAGCCTCACTCTCTAATCTCGATGATCTCTTTGGAACTAACAAGGATTGATTGTTAGTTGGAAATAAGTAGTTAGACTATCGTTTGTGTGGTTAAGGACAAACAGACTATCGGCGACCGGCAGCAGTGATGCTTCCGGTCGCTTCCATTAAAGGCGGCAGGCGTCGGGCTTCTCAGCTCGGCGCCTGCCTATTTATTCAAGCAAACAAGTAGTACGAAACCGTACTATTCCTCTAGCTCCCCCTTAAGTGCTTCTAACAATCCAGCCTGAACGTCACCCTTAGCCTTAAGCACCATTGCCACTCGCTCATCAAGCGTCCCACGTGCGATAAGCCTGTGGACAATGACGCTCTCCTTTTGCCCTTGTCGTGCGAGACGTGCGTTAAACTGATCGTACTGCTCAAGGTTCCAAGTTAACCCAAACCACACGATCGTATGACCTCCCTCTTGGAGGTTCAGCCCGTGACCTACCGAGGCGGGATGTCCAAGTAGTACCGGTACGTCACCTCTATTCCATTTCTCGATGGCTCCCTCTTCAGTGGCGTCAAGGGGCGCATAGTCTTCCAGCGCCTCCATGATCCGCTCTCGGTCGTGGCGGTAGTTATAGGCGATCAGTATGGGAGAGACAGCAGTCTCCACGATCTCTTTCAGCCACTCTATCTTAGCGTCGTGGAGTAGCTCCCAGTCGTGATCGTCCGTGGTGTATACCGCCCCATTAGCCGCCTGCAGGAGCTTTCCGGACAGTGTGGCGGCATTCGCTGCGGTCACGATAGCCCAGTTAAGCTCAGCGACCGCCTCTTTCTTCAGCCGCCTATACTTACGCATCGCCGACTCCGGGAGCTTCACATAGATATCGTTAGTCACCATTGGGGGAAGCTCTAAGTAGTCCTTCGCCGTCATCGAGAGCGTGATGTCAGAGACCTTTTGCTCTATCGCTCTTTTCGCACCATCCCTCAGCCCCCATTTGTACGTGATGTGCCCGTGAGAGAGAAGGGGGCGAAAGTACTTGTCCCTGTAGTGCGTGATGAAGTGTGTCAGCCGCTCTCCGCCGTCCACAAGGCGGAATTGCCCCCATAGGTCCATGTAGCCGTTGGAAGCCGGCGTACCGGTAAGCGCAACCACTCGCCCCGCACCGTCGCATATTGGTCGCATCGCCTTGGACCGCTTAGCCTTGCCGTTTTTAAAGAGACTCGACTCGTCGAGGATGATCACGTCAAAGGGACAGCCGTCTGGATAGACCTGCCCAAAGAGCCAGCAGACATTCTCCACGTTGATCGTATAGATATCTGCGCCTTGCTCCAGCGCTTTGTATCGTTGCTTCTTCGTGCCGATGATCGGGACCACCTTAAGTGACGACAGGTGCTCCCACTTCTTCACCTCCTCCGTCCAGGTGTGTAGAGCGATCAGCTTCTTCGTAGCCACCAGCACCGACGCCACCTCTCCCCTTGCTATCAAGTCGGAGACTGCAGTCAGGGTGCTGACGGTTTTTCCGAGCCCCATGTCGAGGAAAAGGGCGCACCGCTCGTGCGACTTAATGAAGTCCACGGCACGCCTCTGATAGCCGTGGAGATTCTCCCTACTCAGCATCGCCAAAAAGTGCGTTAAGTCCATCCTCGCTATCGATCACCCTCACGTCGTGACCGATGGCTCTCAGCTGCATGATCACTAACCTCTGCCGTGCGCTTGGAGACCTCCCCTTGCTCTTCAGCTCTACCAGCACCGTACGCCCCTCGGGGAGAAGGCACAGCCTGTCCGGGAAGCCCGTCATCTGCTGAGAGTGCAGCTTGTACGCCACGCCTCCTGCCTGCTCCGTTCGTCTGACCAGCTCCCTCTCCAGCCACTTTTCGCTCTCTCTATTCTCGTGAAACATTTTACTCCTCATATCGTGTCTACAAAATGCATCCTCCATAAACATATATATACGTAATAGGCATATATCGACTATACTGCCATTTCCCTATATGCCTATATATCATATTATTATATCATTCTTATTATTATCTATAAGTTGTATAGTATACTGTAGACTAATAGTCTTATATTGCTGTAGTTCAGTAGTTTTGTTTGTCTACAAATGTGGTTACAATGGAAAGCTACTTGTAGACACTTCGCGGCTGTCTACATTTTTGTAGACGATTTTTGTAGACAAGTTTGTAGACAAATTGTTTCACGCTTACTTCTTCTTTCGCCATCCTCTCATGGAGCGGCGGTTAGCGTCTTTGAGTACGGTCGGTTCCCAGTCGGGACGGGTGGACATGATGCGGTTGACACGCTTGCGAGCGTCGCGCGGGATGCGCCCCTCGATCCGGAATCCCAGCGCCCAGCGGCAGATGTCGTCGAAGCAGACCACCGTCCGCTCCTCTAAGGCTTCGCTGTCCAGCTCCGTCACTCCTTGCGTATTGTAATAGTAGCCGTCGAGGGTGTCAATGGGTAGCGAGCGGTAGCCGATTGGTACAGGCGTGTCGAGGAACGTCTGTATCGTTTCTTCCCAGACGTCGATCTCCTTGTACGCCTTCTGGACCTCCCTGAGCTGCTCCTCCAGCTCTCTTGAGAGGATCAGCGTCGGGTCGCTCTTGTAGAGCTGCAGAACCTCCGCCCACAGCTGATCCACCACCTGGGGCGTTAGGTAAGTGAAGGGCATCAGCGACGGATCGGTCGTTCCCTGCACAAGGATCACCCAGTAGCGTCTCTCACCGGTGGAGTCTCTGAGGAAGTCGTGCTCGTTGGTGGTGCCGGCGAAGACGCACTGCCGCTTGCGGTAGACCTTGTGCCTGCCGTAGGGAGCGATGAAGTCGTCCGTGGTCTTGGAGAGGAAGCCCTTGGCATTGGCGACGCCTGAGGACATGATCCCGACCAGCTCCGGATCCTCAATGATCCACGCCCCCTGCATCTGAGCCGACGCCTGGCGGATGTTGTCCAGCGAGACCAGTGTCCCCGAGTACCACTCCCTCCCGAGCCGCTCAAGGAGCGTGGACTTACCGCACCCCGTCTTGCCGACCAGTACCAGCATATTATCAAACTTGACGCCCGGGCGAAAGATCCTCGCCACTGCAGCCTTAAGCCAGCGGATGGTCATCGCTCTATTGAGCGGTGTATCGTCCGCCCCGAGCGTCCGTATGATCAGCTCCTCCGCCCTCGGCACGCCATCCCACGTCAGCCCCTCTAAGTACTTCTTGATGGGATGGAAGGCGTACCGACTCTCCACGGTGATTAGCGAGTCGTCTATGATCTGCCGGTTGTCTATCTTATAGTAGTGCGACGACAGCCAGCTCCTGAGCTGCGACACGTCGTCATCGGTGACGTAGTCCGGCGTGCCGGTCTGCATAGGTCGCCACGGCAGGTCGCGCGTCACGACGGCTCTGTCGTGAAAGGTGTCCCGCGCGAAGCTTCCTCGGATCCGTTTGTCGTTTTCCAAAATCTTAATGACGTTGAAGTGGCTGTTATCGAAGCGCACCCGCCCCGACCGCTCCACCTTATATATAAGGTCGCTTGCCCAGTCGGCGAACTCCTCCTCGTCCTTCATCGGGTCGTAGTCCTCCGGCAGGGCGAAGTCCTCCGGCGCGACCTGAGCCATAAGCTCCCTATTCTGCTCCTTCTTCACCCGCTCCAGCGAGCCGGCGAAGTCGCACATCATCCCGTAGGAGGGACGCTCCGTCATCGGCACGTCCGCCCCGCACGTCACGTCGTAGGAGCCGTAGCGGTGGATGCGGACAAGGTCAAAGGCGTTCAGCAGCCGCCCTTCGGCGGGGTCGGTGGCGTGGTAGGAGTAGAAGAACCTCCCATCGTCGTAGACAATCGCCCCGCCTGTGGTGTGCCCGTCGGCGTACGTCCAGCGGTTGGGCGATCCCGTGGGGGCATAGACCCCGGCGAGGAGGTCACCCAGCACGTCGTAGATTGAGTATGCCCTGCAGAAGCAGCCGACGATGCCCCGCTTCGTGGTCGGATCCTCAGCCCGGTCTGCCACTCTGCGCCGTTGGGTAAAGGGATCCGCTCCCGTGAGCCACTTGTCGACCGCCATCGGGTTGCCGTCGAAGGACTTCGAGAGAAACTCCCCATCCTTAGGGCACGACGGCCAGAACATCAGCCGCTCCGCCTGATCGGTCGTGGGGTCAAACTGCTCCTCTCCAACCAGCTCTGCCACCCGTGTAGCAAGAGCGGTGTACTCCTCCCTCGTCACGTCACGGGAGAGCGGCATGACTAATCTCAGCCGCTGCCTCTCCGGCGTGTGTGAGTGCGTCGTGTGGAGGAGGAAGGAGTAGACCGGGAAGACCTCCCTCAGGCGGTCGTACGTCGACCTGAAGTCCGTTGCGCTGTCGAGGTCGAGCGAGAGGAGGGAGCGGTAGAGGAGGTTCGCCTTCTTCCGCCGTCCGTCCCTCAGCTCTCCCGCCACGTAGCCCCCGACATCCTTGGCGTCCACCTGGTCATCCTTCTTCATCGCTCGGTACTCGGCGACCGTCTCCCCCGTGCGGTTTGGTGTGGAGAGCCGCTCCACCAGCTCCCGCCACGTCATCCGGACGGTATCCCAGGCGACCGCCCTGCGGGACTTCCCTATGGAGAGCGTGTAGCACCGCTCCGCCGAGGGATCGATCTGTCGGGAGACGTTGTCCGGCGTGAGAGGAAGAGGGTTACTTACTCTCGCCATTGCCTTCCTTAATCTCAAGTATGGTCATCAGTGCGTAATTAGCGAGGTCTAAGAGGGTATCAGCCACCTTCTCCTCCGTCACCTGCGCCTCTCCCGAGCGCATCAGCTGTATCGCACGGCTTAGCTTCTCCTGCATGCGGCTCATCGGGTACATCGGTCCCCACTCCCGGTACATATTGGAGAAGGAGTCGCCGTAGTCCTTATTCTTCCGCACATAGAGCGCAGACATCACCCCCGTGAGCTGCTTGAAGCGCTCCACCTTACTGTTGAACTCTGTTGCCATAGTCTGTTATCAGTCTTTTACTATCTCATACTTGTACTCGTGCTCGTTGAGGATCGCCTCGGTGATGACGGCGCAGTCCTGCATCACGGACAGTTCCACGCTTGACCTCGTCATCTCTATGATCTTCGTCACGCCGGCGCTGAGCATCGGCAGAGCGAGGAGGTCTCTGTGCTTGGCACTCTGAAGCGCATCCACCAGGTCCCGGACGGCTTTCGCCTTTGAGATCTCCGTCATCATCATAGGCTCTCCAATCACCTCCTCACGGAGTGCCGAAAACCCGTGCCATTCAGTCGGCTTGGCGCGGTGGTAGATGATCGGGAAGCACCCCTCGGGGTAGACCTCTATCCGGCTCCTCTCGCGCGAGTAGCAGACGGGGAGCTTGCCCCCGATGTTGGTCGCCTTGTCCTCGTCGCTTAGCGCACCGCACGCCACCGAAGTGAGGGCTCTGTAGTACCTCTCCTGCCACTCCTCCGAGGGGATGGGGACAAAGGGGACAGAGATCTTTATCCGCACGTCGTCCGGCTTCGCAGGTATCTGCGTGCGGATGTAGAAAAAATTATCCTGCATCGACTGAGCCTTCTCCCAGATGAAACCACGCTCGCTCGTGGAGCCGAGCCTCCCCTTCTCGAAGACTCGGTAAAACTCCTCCTCCTCGTGGACGATCCTCCGGTCTATCTCCCGCATCGCCCGCAGCACCTCCTTGTCGTGGTCGATGACACGGCGGAAGAGCTCCTCATCCTCCTCCGGCAGGTGCCGCCCGAGGCTCCCCGGCTCGCGGAAGAAGCTGGCATCTCTCCATATGCTCTCGGGGTACTCAATCCCCATTATCGTGGCGGTGTCACGCATCGGACCTGTATATCCGAAGTAGCTCCCACGCTCGTAGACTCCCTCGATGGTGTAGCCGAAGTCCTCGTAGAGGGCGTGGCTAAGCTTTTGTGCGAGGATGATTTTAAGGAAAGTGTCCGCACTCGGCACCACGGTCTGGCAGGCGTTCATCTCGTCCGTGAGAGCCTTCAGGTCCTCCGCTGATGTGGTCAGCACCCGCACCTGGTCGCTGTCGTCTAAGGTGCAGACGAAGGCATTAGGGATTACCCCCTCTTCGTCCTGGTAGTACTCCGGGATGACGTATAGTCGTCGATGTCTCATAAGTCGTTGCTTGGTTTATGGTTTTACTTGTCTTGTCTCTGTGCCTGCCGGCACGATCAGGCGCCGGCAGGCTAAGCGGGGCTTTTTTTTAGAAGGGCAGGTCGTTTGCCACGTCAGCCCCCTCGGGGACCTCCGCGTCGGCACTCGTCACACCAGCCAAGGCGAAGTCGTCCTCATCGTAGCTCTTCCCGCCGAGATGCTTACCGTCGGCGAGCTTCTGCACGACAGTGAGCTGAGCGGAGACACCGCCCTTGCCGCCACGGAACCACGGGAAAAACTCCACTTGGCAGCGGACGATCGCCCCCGAGTAAAAGACCTCGTCCACCTCCTCGGCGGGAACAAGGTTATTGCCTGCGTCCAGCAGGGCAGGGGGGTACTTTGTTGTAGCTTTCAGCACGAGCCCATTGGGATCCTCCCGATCGTCCTCGCCCTTGGCGTACTTGTCGGGGCGGACACAGGAGAAGAACTTCTCTCCTGCCGGTCGCCCTTTTTTCCCCCAGCAGTTCTGATCCTCGTTGCCCTGCTCGATAGCTTGTCGCATGCAGTCGGTGATCATGTCGTAGAGGGGCTTATTCAGCTTTGAGAAGTTGAAGTTCGCTTCATACTTGTCAGAGGGAAATTCTCCCCCGGTGTTCTTCTTTCCCAAGTAAGGAAAAGACAGTGTCACCGCACTGGTGATCATCTTCGTGGCGCCCTTCTTGACGGGCGCGATGGTAGTAATGTCGATCATAATGATGTTGATTTTGAAATTATGTAGTGAATGATTGAAATCGTCTGTACAGATGGTTTCAGCCGTCTGTACGAATGGTTTTACTCGTCTGTACAGATGGATGAACTCGTCTGTACAAATGGTTTTGGCGGTACCCCGGTTGCGGGTTTATCGGTATCCGGTAATGAGTGAAGTCGTTTCCCACAACGGATTTACTCATGTTCCGCAACGGATTTACTCGTGTTCCGCAACGGATTTACTCGTGTTCCGCAACAGATTTACGCTTTTACCGATAGGGTGAAGTCCTCCTTTTCGTAGGTGCCTTTTTCCTCCCTCGGATCGCTGTCGGGGACGAGCGTCGGCTTGCCCTCCGGCTTCTCCACCAGGTCGGAGTAGTCAGCTGTGAAGGCTTTCTTCCCCACTAACTTCTCGAGCTTGCCGATGCCGAGGAGCTTCGTCTCAAGGAAGTCCGCTTCCTTGAAGCCATTCAGCTTCAGCCGGTCGCACATCGCCCCCTCGTCCGTCACCTTGCGGACACTTCGCCCGGGGACCACCTTCCACCTCGGAAGCGTGGCACCGTCACCGATGCGGGCGTACGCTTCATCCTCGGCTGCTTTGAGGTAGTCCCGTACAAGCTCTGCCTGGTCGAGGACGCTCGCCAGCTCCTCGTCCGTGAGCCGCTTATGCTCGGGGTGCGAGAGGGCGAAGTCCCTCAGGTCGTAGATCTGCTTCCTCCGAGCGGGGCAGTCCACCTTTGCCCGACAGAAGCGACAATGCTCTCCCGGGAAGGGATCCCCCTCGCCCGCAAAGGCACGCTTGGCGATGGGCTTGAGGGTCTCCTTGCCCCACTCTTTGAGCTGCTGAGTGGAGATGACCCAGGTGTCCTCACTTTCCAGCCTGGGTTGGTAGATCGTCATGGCGATGTACTTGGGGGACTTGCCAAGTACCCCCTTCACGTAGCTGAGTGCGCCTATCGCATAGATCATCATCTGAGGGTTGCCCTCTGCTTTTACTCGGACCCCTTTCCCGTACTTATAGTCCACAATGGCGAGCGTCTCCGAGGAGTAGCAAAGGAGGTCTACCGAGCCGAAGCCCTCGGGGATGTAGTCGTTGAGGTCTACCCGCACCTCGGTCAGAGCGTACGCTCCGGTCTCGCAGTGCGCCTGCAGGTCCTCCCGGATGCGCTCCGCCAGGTCGGCATACTGCTTGGCGTGGCGGATCATCTCCCCTGCATCGTAGTCGGTGAGGTCGTGCTCTTTGGCGAAGCGGTCGATGTACGCCGTCATCAGCTCCTCTCCCGGCTCGTCCTCGCCCTCGAGCTGCGCGGAAGCGTACGCCTCCGCCACCTCGTGGGCGATCGTCCCCTCTATGGCGGCAGGACTGGTGGTGTCGGGATACTTCTCCTCCATCCGTGCGGACGGGAGGCAGAGGAGCCATCTGTGAGCGGAGGATGGAGAGAGGATGGCGTGGTCGCGGCTCTCGTGATCCTTGAGTGTAGTAGTGTTAGTAGTGTCCATGGTGTTTGTTAAGCGTAGTTCTGTAGTTTAGAGTGTGCCTCCTCGATACGGGAGACGGGGATGTCGGCGATGGACTTCACGCCCAGTTCGCCGAGCCAGCTGTAGAGCCAGTTGAGCCCCTTCTTGCGGGATATGGCGTTGACGCTCTTGCGGAGGTCAGCCATAGATAGGGCGGGTGCCTCGGGGGCTGGCGCCGGCTTATCGGACGGGTCGGACGGGTCGGACGGCGTCGCTGTCTTATCGGACGGGTCGGACGGGTCGGACGTGTCGGACGTGTCGGACGGCGCTTCCTCCTTCTCTTCTTTCCCTGCCATGGGGTAGGGCTTAGGTTTCGGCTGCTCGGTGGGCTTAGGAGTGGACTGTGTCTCTTTCTCTTTCTCCTCCCCCTTTAGTAGCACCTTCAGGATCTCCTCCTGTAGGGACTGATCCTCTTCGCTTAGGGTGATTGTAATTTCCATTGTGACTATTGCTTGTGGTTAGTTAGTATCTCTCGATAAGCATCCGCCTTACATCGGTCCCCTTGAGTAGGAGCCGGCTGTCGCTCTTGCGTAGGATCGGGCGGATGCCGAGGCGGTCGATGTACCGCCTCACGGTAGGCTTGGAGACCTCAAGGATCTCCGCTGTCTCTCGGACGGTGTACCAGCCCCCGGGGCTGATCTCCGGCATCTCAGTCAGCGTCTTCATGGCTCCTCCTTCTTCTCTTGAAGTCCTCCCAACCGAAGCGGATCGCCTGCCAGCCGAAGCCGACACTGGCTGCAAAGGGGAGCAGCCCGCCGATGAAGTCTCGCCCCAGCACGAAGCCGCCACAGAAGATCGTCAGCACGCCGACGACGCAGAAGCCGAGGGTGGAGAAGTAGAGCTCCACCATGTCTAATACCCTGTCGATATCTTTCTCTTCCATATCACTTCCGTCTGTTAAGGTTTTCGTCAATAAACTTTATCGCTTGCTCCTCTCTTTCAAAGTAGAGCTCATCGCAGGTGCGTAGGTCACGGCAGTGACCGCTGATGAGCCAGAGCCCATCGCATGCTGTCACCTCTCGCAGGTCCTCCCCCGTCACGCGGACGAGAGGGAAGCTATCGTAGTGGTGCGTGGTTGACAACGTCAGCTTGCCGACGTTGCGCGCTGTGTAGATGTACCGGTAGGTACCTAAGGGACCCACAACGATCACCTTCCGCAAGGTGCCGTCCTCCCACTTCTCCTCCAGATCGAGGAGTCTCTCATCACTTATCCTCATAGCCTTCAATCTTTACTGAGACCAACCCTCCGCAAGAAAGTCCTCTGAGCAGGAGGGACATTGAGTCCATTAGCTCTATAGCATCGCAATCTGTCCTGATCATATGGAGCTTTCCATTCTTGAGATCCTCGGGCTTGATCACGTGGTCTTTGACCAATGCGTTGGTGTACTTCTTCGAGAACACTGCTTTTACTCTGTAATTCATCGCTTGCCTACCTTCTGGATGGTGATGGTGAGCTTCTTCTGGTCGGTATTGACGACCACTTTCTCATTTCGCCGCATCGCCAGCTTATAGGCATGGCTCTGAGCGTTAAGCATCGTCTTAGTGTCCGGCACCTTGAAGGTGCCGCTCCCCGGACAGGGGATCTTGTCATAATCCTCAGCTGTAAGTTTCTGTGTCATATCCTTTATCTATCGTATTGTTGTATGTCTATCGTCATTTGCTTTTTTGCGTCGTCCGTCAGTCGACGGACTGCATCCATGTGCAGTATCAAGCAGTAGAGGCCATCTTCGTCCGTGCACACGTGCCAGTCTGAGTAGCGCCTGGTGTCAGGATCCAAAGTGTAGATCCCGAAGGGCTCAAGGCTCTTCCCCGAGAGACCCTTGGCGCAGTCGAGCGTATTCCAGTGAGCGAAGAACTCCCGACCGACTTTTGTACGCCGGTCAACGGTCAGCCCTCCGATGTATTCCTTGACGCCCTTCCTATGGGTCTCAGGCATATGCTCAGGAACTACGTCTAGAGCTGAAATCATACAGGTGTAGCCGAAGCCCCAGAACATAATCAGCTTCGCCGGCTTGACGCCGAAGTAGTCTGTCAGGACCTCTATCGCCTCCTTCTTGTTCCTGAGGTGCTGGTCATATAGCTCTCTGAGCGCCTGCTCAAAGGCTGTCCCTTTCTTTGCCGTTAGTATCATACTTCAGTCTGTTTGTGGTTGTCGTTTTCTTCTTTGTCGAGGAGCTCCAGCACGAGCAAAAGCCCCGCTATCATTCCCTCCGTGGATAGGTAGTCCACAACCTCGGGGTAATTGTCTTCGACAAGCTCAATGGCTGCAGGAGCTTTCTGCATCAGCGGCTCCGCCTTCAGCTCTCTCACCTCGTTGATTATCTTCTCTCTCAGCGTGGTGTCTACCTCTCTACACACATCCTGTAGATATCCTCTCTTGTAGTAGATAATCGTCTTCCTGTTGCTGTCACTAATGGCGCAGGTCTCGTTTCTCTCTCGGTGCATCCGCAGGTGTTGCTTTCGTTCACTCGCGTTATTAAGCACCTTACGGCACATCAGACAGAAGAAGTCGTCATTCTCTTTCATTGTTCGGTTGTCTCTTCTTAAGTGTTTCCTTTATGCTGTCCAGATGGTTTTTTTTCTCCCTGCTCTTCTTCCTCAAGTACTGCTTGATGGCATACTCCGGGATCTCTTCCAAGACCTCTTCATACATTTTCTGCGGGAGGTGGTTCCATTGGCGTAAGATCTCAGTGCATATGCAACAAGCTTCCCTGTCGTCAACTATGTTTTCAGCGAGCTCGTAGGGCTCCATTGTTGTATAGATTTCCATAGCTTTACTCGTTTGTTGTTTCGTGCTCGCCCAGATCCACGCTCTCTTCAATTATCCGTAGTGCTGTCTGAAGCCCGTCGATCTGTCCCTTTATCCCCATCTGTATGAGAGCCAGCGGGGCATTGACGAAGACATTTGCCGGTGACCCCTGTATGTGGTCATCCTTTTTGAGTTTCTCTATCTCTTCTCTGATCTTATCCTCCGGTCTCATAGCTCTACTTTGTTTAGGTATCGTGTGATAAAATATTGCTGTCCCTTGGGGGTCACCTTGGTAGTCGTGCAGACGCGGGAGGTGCCGTCGGGGTTATTGATGGCGGTCTTTTTAAGCTCGAAGAGACCAAGCTCCATGGCCATCTGTGTCGGCTGATTGTACCGCTCGCCCTTGCACGACTGGAGGTAGCCCTGCTCCCGCAGCTCGGCAAAGAGGCGGTTTTGCCCCGTGTCGTGTCCGTTTTGCTTGAGGATCTTAGCGAGCTCGCCCACGAGGATCGACCGCTTAGAGGCGGTCACGGCGTCGGCAAAGAGCACCTTGGGCGCATCCTCCTCGGCTCTGTCCCGGAGGAATTGCGCCTCCGCCTGTGCCTCCAGCTCGCTCTCTCTGAGCCGTGCGGTCTCCCGCTTAGCCTCCTCGAGGCGGTTCTGAAGGATCGCCATAGCCTTAGCGATCGTCTGATCGTCCGTGGCTGTCGTCGTCACGCCGTCCCTCAGCAGCTCCTTGATCCGGTCATTTGTCCAGATCGCAAAGGCGGGGCTCAGCCACCTGGCGAATTCCATCGCCACGTCCTCATGCATCCAAGTGCCCTGCTTTTGCGGGTCTCCGCCCTGTGTCTGTCTTATTAAGTCCGTTGGGCAGATTTGCCTAACGGCTGAGAGTGTGGAGATAAACTCCTCGGATTGCTGATTTCTCAGCCAGTCCTTTGGCGTTTTGCCAAAGCGCTTAGCCATCTGAGTGGCGTTGATCATCACCCCGGCACCGCGCTCAAAAGCGATCGGGGACCCCTCGTAGGAGTAGGTAGTAATCGTGCTCATGTCAGTGAGTGTTTAAGTGTTTTTGCAGATTGACAGAGATTCACTACCTTTACCCACGAGTTTTAGAATTGAATGGGTGGTGAGAGCAATCTCGCCGCTCTGCCTTGCTATCTATCTGGTCAGTCCGTTTGACGAACTGACAGTGCAAATGTAAACAGAATTTCTGTTCACGCAAGCGAAGCGAGCAGAATTACTACTTATTTAACTACATATAACTTTTATGGAAGGGACTGTAAAGACACGTATTCAAGCGTTTGCTGAGCACATCGGTCTATCTTGCAGAGAGTTATCTGTGAGTATGGGTGCCTCGCCTGGTTACATTAACTCAATCTCAAAGTCTATTGCACCGGACAAGCTGGGCAGTCTTTCTGCTCAATATCCCGATCTTAACATTGCGTGGCTCCTCACGGGTGAGGGCTCTATGCTCCTTTCGGACAACCCGAAAACCACGGCAATCCCGATAAATGCCCCCGAAGTGGTCTACCTACCGGTAGTGCCTCACTCAGCGAGAGCAGGCACACTCGGGGAGTATGAGCAACTCTTTGCCGACGATTACAGTCGCCGACAGCCGGTCATCGTGACCCGCCAAATGCACGGCAGGTATATATGCTTTCAGATAGAGGGAGACTCCATGGAGCCGACCCTCAGGCACGGGGACGTCGTGATGGCTCGGCACATTGACCGAGACCTATATAAGGACTCCAAGCTCCACCTCCGCTCGTGGAGCGTCTGGATCGTTGTCACACGTAACGACGGGATTCTCATAAAATCGATAACCGACCACGACGTCAAGGGCGGTGTCCTCACGCTACACTCCCTTAACCCCCTCTACGAAGACCTCACTGTCCACCTCAGCGACGTCATCGACATCTACAACGTCATCGAGATCGTCTCCCGCCACCTATAACTCTATAGCATTATGAATGTCTCATTCCAGAGACCCAAGACAGCATATAAGAGGCTTGCAGAAGAGCAGGAGCATAAGAAATGGCTATTTGAGCAGGATGTTGAGAGGGAGATGGAATGGCGTAAAAAGAATCTGCAGGAGAAGTGGGATAACGAGTACTACAAATGTTTGAATAAAGTTAGACGGCAACAACGTTATGCTATTTGGCGAGAGATGCATCCGGTAGAGGCTCGCAAAGAGGAAAGGGACCGTCACTTAAATCTTTGGTTTGCAAGTTGTCTTCCGTGCGTGCTTTTTGTCTTCATATTGTGCGTTATTGCATGGATCATCAACTATGGTATCTTGGACGGATTCCACAGTGCAGGGTTTCCCGACATGACTATTCAGGATCCATTGTTCTCTGATGTGTTCGGACACTCGGGATTTTTACTTGAGCTGATTTTTCCACCGATAGTATCACGCCTAATGTTTCTAATTATGCGATGGAAACTCTACAGAATAACAGAGAGTGATGGCTCTCGTTATCCTAATTTGGTTGTCCCCACTACCGCTATGTGTTTTATACTATGGGGAATAGAAGTGGCTTCTAACTTCCTCCTTCCTACGATATTCTTCTTTTCAATCATTCTTTTGTGTGCTGGCATTCCTCTTTGGTTCTTTGTGGCGGTAGTTGCTGGGCTTTCAAATCCGGAGGACGACCGTCCCTATAAGCGGATTGACTTCCTTGACGAATAGAAAATATCACATAGGAAACATAGAGGTATGTAGCAATGTGGAGCTCTCCGATTTGCACAGATCGTACACTTCGGGCGGTCATAGACCGGCTCAAGCCGGCACGTGTCTCCCCGCCGTATTTGCACGTTAAGTCCTGCACATCATATATTTATACATCATACTTCGCTGACATTCAGAAGTCTAATCACCCTTCGGAAAGGCTTTGGGAGCAGAGGGTCGCGAGTTCGAATCTCGCCACCCCGACAAAACAAAAGAGAGCGATGAGGAGATCTATTTCTCTTCATCGCTCTCTTGGTTTATTTCGGTGGTGTCTCCTACCGACCCATGCGGGTGGAGGGGTTGAGTACCTCGCGGTGGCTGTAGGGCTGCTCCTCGGGACGGTGGAGAGCGGTGTCGGTCGGCTTCTCCTCCGCCGGCAGGGTCGCCTCATCATCGTCCATATAGCAAATCACGTCGCCCTTGCGAACCGTGGCACCCTGATCGGCGACCACCTCGCGTATGCGTCCGCCGACGAGGGCAGTCACCGGCTCGCGATACCCGCCGGAGGGGCAGATCTCGCAGAGGCAGCTCCCGCGGCGGTAGGCGGTGCCAACCTGTGGTGCGGCGGAGCCCTCCTCGAGATTGATCTCCCAGAGGATCTGGCCACTCGTGGGGGCGGTGACGGGCGTCCAGGCGGCACGCTTCAGCGCCCGGACCTCCTCAGGGGTGGTGCCGCGGAGGGCGGCACGCTCGGCACGCTTCTGCTCCAGATCCTCAAGGAATCGCTCCTTGGCAACACCGGAGCGGTAGTCGCGGTACTGCGGCTCGTGCATGGCGAGCTCAAAGAGCTCCTCGTCGTCCTCGCCGTAGTCCCAGCCCTCCTCGTCCATCATCCGGCGGAAGCGGTCGAGGTCGTCGGG
>QWBY01000202.1_pt1 | contig 46601 bp, 85 predicted proteins | sample 1972471 | NCBI WGS metagenome assembly QWBY01 (sample SAMN09866722, study PRJNA288562) | Human gut metagenome isolate term6_stool, whole genome shotgun sequencing...
CAGCCAGAATAACAAATGAAATGCACCTTGTAAAAAAAGTCTTGATTTTCCCTGACAAAACAATGTATGGAGTAAATACTGACATAGGTAAATTCATGGGCAATTTAACCACATATAATTCAGATGGGCAAAATGCCAATGATGATGCTCCTGATAGTGCTGCTTTATTCTGTAGCGAAATTATAGAAGAAAATAGTCAACCACAGGTGGCAGAACCTGTACCCTTTATAAGGGAACTCCTTTAAAAATGGGCAAAAGTTGACAAAAAAAATAAAATGTTGTATATTTCATATATGAGTAAAGATAACAAATCAGATAGGAGTTGAAATATGAAAACAATGGGTAGAAGAACAATTTTTGCTAACTATACAGAAGAACAACTTTTAACTGGAACACCAAAAGAAGTCGAAGCAAAAGTACTAGATATATTGGACAATAGTATTGGTCTTCATGATGAAAACAAATCGGAAATAATCTACTTGCAAAATTATTTGTACGGAGACCAAGATATAAAAAATAAAAAAAAGTACACAAGAACAGATATCAACAACAAAGGTGTTGAAAACTGGGCTTGGGCTTTCCAAGATTGGAAAAAAGCATTCTTGGTAGGAAAACCAATACAATATGCTCCTTTAGATAATAAAGCCAATGAAGAAATAACGAAGTTAAATAATTATGTTAATTATGAGGATAAAGACCAATTAGACCAAGATATGTATGAAGATATATTTACTGTAGGAAGAGGATATAGATATGTTAATTCTAGCCCAGTTACAGAAGATGATGAAGCCCCTATAGAGTTGTTAAATCTTGATGTAAAAGATACTGAGGTTGTATATTCTAGTTCTATAAGCCATGAGCAATTACTTGCTTTTGTTCAAGTAAGCAAAAAGTATATTGTTCAAGAAGTTGACCCAAACACTGGGGAAACGACTTATGTTGATAAAAGATACAATGAGTACAATGTCTATACAAGAAATATGCTTTATCTAATAAGTGATAAAGATGGTCCTTTAAAAATAATAAATAAAACACCTATAATTCATAATATACACATAATAACTGAATATTACTTCAATAGAAAGAGAATGAGTGCTTTAGAAATTTGCAAAGATATATTTGATGACATAAATTATGTTGAAAATTTAGATAAAGATGATATAGAATCATTTGTTAATGCAATAATGGTATTTACAAATGCAGAAGTTGATAAAAAGTCAATGGATGCCATAAAAGAATTTGGTGCTGTTTCAATAAAATCAACAGACCAGAAAAAAGCATCTGTAGAATTACTTCAGTCAAGATTAAAATCTTTAGATACTCAAATATATTATTTAAGAAAATTACAAGCACTGCATAGTATCTTAAGTGTTCCACAGGCTAGTCAAAATGGTGAGATAAGTAATGCAGAAACTGGTAAGGCTGTATTAACTGGACAAGGTTTCACTAGTGCTAGTGTAAGAATTGAAAATGAAGAAAAATCATTTAAAAAATGTGATAGAAATTCATTGAAAGTTATTCTTAAGATTTGTAAGAGTATTAATGACAGTGGCATATCAAACTTAAAAGTAAGTAATGTTGATATCAAGTTTAGTAGAGACTTAAGCGACAATCTACTAAATAAGACTCAAGCATTGATAAACTTAACTACTGCTCAAATACCACCAGAGATTAGGAATGCTGTTATTGGATTATTTAGTGACCCTGTTAGTGTTACAAGACTTCAAGAACAATACATTAAAGAAAGAGAAGCATTAGCAAAACAAATAAACGATGCCAACAACGATAATTCAAACGAAAATAATCCAAATGAAGTTAATGAGCAAAACAACAAATTGCAAAAAGTTGAAGAAAATAATAATCAAGGACAATAAGTCCTTCATTGTCGGATGGTGAAATGGTAACACAACAAATTTAAAATTTGTCATTTATTGGTTCGAGTCCAGTTCCGACAGCCAAAACTAAATATAATCTCTTTGACTGGGTTAGGTCGTAAAATATAACTGTTAGGAGGAGATAATATGAAAAGAGAAGATATTAAGAACATATTAGGAGAAGGTGCTACAGAAGAGCAAATTACAAATTTACTAAATGCTTTTCACAATTCAAATAAAGAAGAAAAAAACACTATAACTGAATTGCAAAGTAAAATTGCTAATATGAGCGACTATGATAGCATTAAAAATCAATTAGATGAAATAAACAAAGCCAAAATGACTGAACAAGAAAAGTTAGAAGCAGACAAACAATTAACTGCTCAAAAGTTAAAAGAAGCAAATATAATTTGCAACACTGCAAAAGTAAAATCAATACTTGCTGGAGAAAATGTTAGTGAAGAACTATTAAAAACTTTAGTAAATGATGATGAAAATGTATCTGTTGCTAATGCAAATGCTTTAAAAGAGGCTTTAACTAGTCTAAAAGATACAGTAGAGAAGCAAACTAAAGCAAGTTTGGTCAATACTGATTTAAAGCCTAGTATTACTAATGTCAATCAAAATGAGGATGTAATGACATTTCAAAAGTTTGCTGACCTTAGTGCTGAAGACCAAGAAAAATTCATTAAAGAACATCCTGAAGAATATCAAAAATTTTAAAGAAAAGGAGAGATAATTTATGGAAAAATTCAGAGGTAAAATTTTTAATCCTGAAGTTTTTGAAAAATATTTAAAAACTTTAGAGAGTACAAAAGAAAACTCACTAATCAAAAATGGTCTATTTACACCAGTAAGTAAATACAAAGTAAGAATGGCAGAACAAACTGGAGGTTATGCTGTTTTAGAACCAATCAAAGGTAGAATTGGTGGTAATCCAGTAAACTATGATGGAAACACAGATATTCCAAAAGGCTCAGAGAGAGATACATTCTTCCAAAGAAAAATTTGCTATGGTAGAGCAAAGGCTTGGGGAGAATATGATTTCGCTGCTGACATCACTTCAACTAACTTCAAAGCAGAGGCTGGAGAAGTAAAAGAATATTGGGATGAACAAAGACAAATGGTTGTTTTATCAATCTTAAAAGGTATATTCTCAATGACTGGTGGTGTTGATGGTAAATTCGTTGAAAAACATACTTACCAAGTAGCAGAAAACTTATCAGCAGATGCTTTAAATAGGGCTTCTCAAAAAGCACTAGGAGATAAGAAGAGCAAATTAGAAATTATGTTTACTCATTCAATGGTTACTACAAACTTAGAAGGATTAAACTTAATAGATTTCTTAAAATATACTGATAGCGATGGTATTGAGAGAGACTTAACTATTGGTACTTATAATGGCAAAATGGTAATCGTTGATGATGATATGCCTACAAGTGATGTTGCTGCAACTTATGTTAAATCAACAGATGAAACAGCAGATGCATCAAAAACTTACTACACAAGAACTGGTGCAGGAACAACAGCATCACCTTATGTATATTCTGTTGTATCTAGCCCTGCTGCTAATCCATCAACATCAAATTACTATGAAAAAACTGCTGAAGGATACACTGAATACACATCTTACTTATTCAAGAGAGGATTCTTTGAATATGAAAACATCGGTGTTGAAACTCCTGTTGAAACAGTAAGAGATGCTTATGACAAAGGTGGAAAAACAGACATGATTTCAAGAGTAAGAGAAATGATTGTTCCAACATACATTTCATTCAAAGGAACTGGCACTGTATCTCCAACTAATGAGGCTTTCGCTACTGGTTCAAATTGGGAATTAGCAAACAATGACAAATCAGGTGCTGAAAAAGTTTATGTTGATGATAAATTAATTCCTGTTGTAAGAATAATTTCAAGAGGATAGTAAAGGAGAGATTAACTTATGGATAGTGAGAAAATTGACTTATTAAGTGAAAGAATAGAATATAATCAAAACATATTTAAAAATAAGGGTACTTATGAAGATGTGTTGAATAGATTACTTGATGATAGTAAATATATTGCACTATCCTTAAGATATCCTTATCAAGATTATTCAGATGAAGAACTACCAAAAAAATATACTAACTGGCAGTTAAGATGCTGTGTAGAAATATATCAAGGAATCGGAAATGAAGGCATCAAATCTTATTCAGAAAACGGATTAGCATGGACTAGAGATAGTGCATACATTTCCAACGAACTAAGAGGAGAAATCGAACCTATGGTAGGATATATAAAAGTTAATGAGGAGGAAGTGTAATGTCAAAATTTAATGCTCCTAATTCGATATTCAGTAATTGGAATAAAGATTTATATATCGCTAACAAGGAAAAAGAGGAATTTGATGATTATAACAACAACTTTCCTACATATAAAAAACCATTCTTTTTTGGTAAGGTCAATTATCAACCATTAACTGGAAAAAATTTAGAGGCTTATATGAAAGCCTTTGGGGAAACTCAAAATAGTGTAATTAGTGCTTTGATAGACTATACTGATGATGGTAAGTTTAAAAGTTTTGACTTGGCTTACTTATACGGTGCAAATCCAAATGGAGAAAAAGTTTATGGTGAAAATGCTAATTACATTGTAAAAGCATATAAACCACAAAATACCAAAATAATGGTGTTATTTGAAGAAATTGTAAAGGAGGATAACGATGGAAATTCTTAAAGTAAAAATCAGAGACAAAAAAACTGGTGCAATAAAAATGGTTAAGAAATCTTTGGCTGATGACTATATAGGAACAAAGAAATTTGAATTAGTTCTTGAACCATCAACTAAAAGAGATGAGAGCCAAAAAGTAAATATGAATAAAGAAGAAAGATAGTAATGAAATTTAATGTCGAAGCAATTAATCTGGAAGGATTAAATAAGCATATTGAGTATGTAAATAAAATGCTAAATATGAAAGAGGATGAAAAATTCCAAAAGTTCATTCAGGAAAAGGTCTTAGAATTAGCAAAAAAAGTAACTGATGAAAGGCTTACTGGAGGAACTACTAATGATGAGGAAATAAATTTATATAAATCAAGTCATCATATACAAGAGGAAGCAGATGGTTTTATCTTATATAATGATGCCAAAATTGATGCAAATGCTATAGATATTAGTAATTATCCAAATGGACAATTTAGCATAGCCTTAGCATTTGAATATGGAGTTGGAATAACAGGAGAAGGAACATATCAAGATGATTACTTTACTCCTTGGGAATACAATGTAAATAATTATAATTTTGGTTGGTATTATACCAAAGATGGTAAAACAGAACACACTTTTGGATATATGGGATTTGAGATTTATAGAAATATTTCAATAAAGGTCCAACAAAATTTAAGTGGTTGGGTTAATGAATACTTTTCTAAGAAAGTTTGAGGTGTTAGCAAATGATTGATATATATGAAGAAATTTTTGATGATTATAAAAAATATATTACTGAAAACTCAGAATATAGTCCTAAAGTTTTTAAATATAATACTAACACCTCTACCTATTTCCCACTTATAACTTTCATATTAGCGAATAATATTGATACTGACAATTGCACTATAGATAACATTGAATTTTACGAACAACAATACTTCACTATAAATATTTATGCAAAAAATAAAAACATTGTGAAAGATAACTTGAGTAAGGTTATTGCTTCACAAATAATCATTGATGAATTGACTAGATTAACTAATCAATACTTCAAAGGTTTAAATATGAAAAGGACACTTTGCAGTCCTACTCCAAACTTAGATACATCCGTATTGAGACAAACAATACAATATCAATGTTTGGTTGGAAATGCAAGAAAAAATATAATAAGGAGATGATGAATTATGTTTAATAGCATAGAAGATAGAGCCTTATCAGAACACAGAGGTAGTGCTTTATTAATGAAAAAAGAAAACGGTAAGTACTCTATATTATTACCAGTTGAAGGTACTGGTGAAAACGGTTCTACACCAGCCCAATTAGATAAAACTGCTATAGGTAATGCACAGGCTACTTCAGTTGAAGGAAGAACTGAAAACCCTCAAAAAACAATCCCATTCTATACTCACAGAGATAATATTAATATTCTTGAGAATATTGCTGGAGAAAATCATGACTTCTTAAGATTGTTACCAGACTTTACAGGATTCAAATATAGTGGTTCTGTAAGTTATATGGCTAACAACACAGATGTTGGCTCACTAGAACAAGGTCAATTAACTATTACACCTACAACTAAAGATGAATATGTTGAAAATTGCTTTGATTTAGTAGAAGATACAGTTGTGTTTACAAGTTCAATCGATGAAGTTGTTACTGTAGTAGGAACTGGAACTAAAGTAATTAATGTTACTACAAATCCTTCTGATGCAACTATTTCAGCAACAAGTGACACTGAAGGAACAGCAACTGCTAGTGTATCAGAAAAGGCTGTTACAATTACAGGTGTAAAAGCAGGTTCTGCAATAATCACAATTACTGCTACAAAAGCAGATTATGCTTCATTTAAGAGAACTGTACTTGTAATAGTAAAAACAGCATAATTAAAAAATAAAGGAAATAGGAGATAATTATAATGAAGAAAAATGAAATAATAGAATTAAATGGAGTAGAATATACTCTTGAACTAAATAGAGATAGTTTTTTACAAATAGATAAAATATGTAATATCAAAAAATCAATGGATATATTAAAAAAAGATTTATATGAATATGTAGATGAAATAGATGATAATTATAATCCGTTTGCCAATCCAGTAAATGAAAAAGACTTGGATGAAAAAGTAGAAGAAAAAAATAAAGTATTACATAAAATTGTAGAAAGAAGTTTCTTTATTTGGATGTATCCAAATCATAAATTGACAATAACACAAGTTTCTGAAATATTAAAACCATATCTTGATGATGAAGAAAAAGCCGAATGGATTGGAGAAAAATTGGGAGAATATTTACAAGAATGTGTTGAAATAAGGCAAGAATATAATCAAGAACAAAAAAACTTGAAAGCCCTAGCCAACTAATAGAAGATACAGAAGAAGATATATTTAATAAATATAATAATTCTTATTACGAATATTATTGTAATTATCTTTTTCCACAAGCAATAGAGTACGGTATGAGTGCAGAAGAATTTTGGAAAGATGACCCTCAATTATTCGCTTCATACCGTATTTCTTTTATAAATAAGAAACAAAAAGAAATGGAAGAAGAAGATTATAAAAGTTGGCTGAGGGGCTATTATATTCACGATAGCAGTAACAAGATAATGATGTCGTTCAAGCAATTTATAAATAATATATTGGCTAGTATTGCAAACAAACCGAAAGATAATACAAAAATAGATACTTATCCTAAAAAACCATATTTAGAATTAGAAAGAGAATATAAACAAAAAGAAAAAAGCAAAAACGAAAAATACAAACAATTTGAAGAATCTTTAGTTTATTACGGAACTCTTAAACAACAATATTTGGATAGGTTAGAAAAAAAGAAAGGAGAGTGAGTATATGAACAATCAAACAGATGTAAGTATTAAGTTTAAAAATAGTGTCACTGGTGAAGAAAAACTCAAAAGATATGCTGCGACATTGGGTACAATAAAATCCCTTTTAGATGGTATGGATAAAGGTACTATAAAACAACTAGAAAACGGAAGCAAAGGATTGTCAGATATTAAAAATGGTGTAAAAAAAGTCACAAAAGATACAGACAAACTAGGAAAGCAATTAAAGACAGCCTTTGATATAACTGTAATAACTAAATTTAGTAAAGCATTAGGAAATACATATAGAAATATAGTAAAATTTACTAATGCTAGTATGAATTATGTCGAATCTTTAAACTTATATCAAGTTGCATTTGAAGGAGATACAAAAGAAGCAGACAAATTTATAAATAAACTTTCAGAAATGTATGGTCTTGATGAAAACTGGCTTACTAAGACTGTTTCTATGTTTAAGCAGTTATCAAATGCAATGGGATTGTCTGCAGATACAGGTAAAAAACTTAGTAAGGCATTAACCCAATTAAGTATAGATACTTCTTCATTATATAATATAGAACCATCGGAAGCAGTTTCAAAGTTTAGTTCTGCATTAGCAGGACAAACAAAACCTGTAAGGTCTTTGGGAGCAGATATAACACAAACAACATTGCAACAAACATTGACAAATTTAGGGATAGACAAATCTATAGTAAATTTGTCTTATGCAGAAAAAAGATTAATAATAGTAATATCGTTAATGCAACAATTATCTAAGGTAACAAATGACTGGGGAAAGACAATAGAATCACCAGCCAACCAAACTCGTATATTGAGTGAGCAATGGGAAAGATTAACTCGTGCTGTTGGTAATATATTTTTACCAGTATTAACTAAAATCTTGCCTTATTTAAATGCAATATTAATGGTATTAACTGAAATAATAAATGCTATTGCTGCTCTGCTAGGATTCAACATAGAAGATTTTGATTATGGAGTTGGTGTAAGTACAGATGCCTTAGATGACTTTGCTGGTGAATTAGATAATGCTACTGGTAGTTCAGAAAAACTTAAAAATTCATTAAAAGGTTTAAGGTCATTTGATAAGTTAAATGTAATAAAAACTCCTACAGATGATGGAACATCATCTGGTTCTGGAACTGGAATTAGTAGTGATATTCTTGGAGCATTTGACAAGACTTATGCTGAGTATATGTCTAAATTAGAAGATGTAGAAATGAAAGCCACAAGAATAAGAGACAGAATAATGGAATGGTTAGGTTTTACAAAAAAAGTTGATAAAGAAACTGGAAAGGTAAGTTTTAAATTTGACCATATAACAGGAGGCACAGTTCTTGGGGCTTTGGCTGTAGGTGGAGCAATATATAATGGTGTCAAAACAATATTTAAATTGTTAAACAAAATTGGTCTTATAGATTTTACTCTTCCAAGTATTGGAAGTTTAATCGGAAAAGGAGCAGAATTTACTGGTTTAACTGAATTGCTATCATCAATATCTGTCGGATGGGAACTAATAGCAGCAGGAGAGGCTTCTGTTGGTAGTGTTATTACAGAATTAATCTTGCCTGCATTAGGAGAATTTGCATCGGCATTGGGTGGTATAGTGCTTGTTATAGGAGGTATAGCATTAACATTCAAAGGAATAAGCGATATAATAAAAAATGGTTGGAATTTTGATGCAATTATAGAATCTCTTGAAGGAATAGGATTGATAGTTTCTGGCATTCTGATGTTTATAAATCCAATTGCTGGTTTAATAGCATTGGCTGTCACTGGTTTAATAGCATTAACTAAAGTAATAGTTGATAACTGGGATACAATAAAAGAAAATGTCATAAATCCTATTGTAGATTTTGTAACATCTATAGCCACCACGATATATGATAAAGCAATAAAACCTGTTATAGATTTCTTTACTCCTATAGTAGATGCTATAGTGTCTATATTTACTACTATATTTAAAAATATTGCTGATATAGTAACTGGTGTAGCCAATGCTGCTTGGTCTATAATAAAAAAAGTAGGTGAAATACTTGCAAAAATAGTAGAAATATTTGTGGCATTAGCAAAAGCATTTTATGACTATGTAATAAAACCTGTATGGAATAATTATATAAAGCCTGCCTTTGAGGCTATATATAAAGCAGTTATAAAACCTATTGTAGATTTGTTCAAAAAAGTAGGAACATGGTTCTACAATAATGTAATAAAACCTGTATGGGATAAAATAGTATGGCTTAAAGATAAAGCCGTTAGCATTTTTAAATCAATTGGAACTACTGTAGTTAATTTCGTTGGAGACAGTATAAAATCTGTCATAAACGGTGTTTTAGCAGGAATAGAATGGACTATAAATAAGTTTATATCTATGTTAAATGGTGCTATAAGATTAATAAATAAAATCCCCGGGGTAAATATTACACAAGTAGAAAAGTTATCAATTCCAAGATTAGAAAAAGGAATGGATTTTGTTCCTAAAGATTTTTATGGACCTGTATATCTTGACTATGGAGAAAGGGTTTTAACCAAAGACCAAAACAAAGATTATATAGCCAATAAAAATGTTGGAGATAATTTAAAGGGAATGTCATATAGTGGAACATTTAATATTTATGTAGGCTCAGAAAAAGTAGCCACAACTGTTTTAAAAGAATTAAAAAACATGTCTAAAAGTAATGGGAAACCTATAGAAATAAGAGCATAAGGAGAAGTGATAAAAATGGATTATAGATATGATACTGTATATGTTAATGGAGTTGCTTTTCCTTACACTCCAGTTCATGATGCAGGACAAAATGATTTAGATTTAGATGCTTATACAAATACAGCAGGGTACACTGTCAGAAATAGAGTTAGACACGATGTTAAGACATTAGATTTCAACATTCCAACAATGACAGGAGCAGAACTTAAAAAATTATTAGAATTGAGAGACCCAGTTTGGTTCAATTGCACATTTTTTGATGAATCAGAATGGGCAATAGTTACAAAAAAAATGTATTGTAGTAGCCCAAAATACACAAAATATTATATAGACAATAGCAACCCATTAAATAATATATACCAAAATGTTCAATTTGGTTTTGTAGAGGAGTAGTGATACAATGGCTTTTACAAGTTTTAAAAATTGTACTAGAAAACAATATGAAGAAGAAATTTATGGTCAAGACTACCAACATAAAATAAAAATAACATTTGATGGAACAGAATTAGAAAATGCTGATAGATATTGTGAAAAATTTACTGTTAAACCTAGAATAGTTCCAAACGGAGAAGAAACATTTAGTCTAAATAATTTTGTATCAAAAGAAGCAGAATTAATATTGCATAATGTAGATAGTAGTTTAATAAAAGGTCAAGTATCAATTTCAATAGGAACATATATTAAAAGTGTAAGCAAATACGAATATGTTCCTATTGGAATATTCAATATTCAGGAAACACCTACAACTGACCAAAATAAAATTACTATTCAGTTAAGAGATAACTCTGTAAAGTTTGATTTTAATTATAATGCTAAGCCATTGATGGACAAAAACGAAGGCAAAGCAACATTAAAACAAATATTTAATGATATATGTACTCAAGCAGGTGTAGAAACAGATATAACTACATTTGCTGGTGAAAATAAAGTTGTAGGAGTTTATGATAATACAATAACAGCAAGAGTTTATATATCCAATATAGCCGAAGATTCTGGCAAAATAGCAACGATAGATAGAGATGGAAAATTGATATTTGTTGATTTATTAAATTTAACTACATGGACCATTCCTTTAAGTGTTGTCGAAAAATACGAAATAGGAACTAATTTCAAAATTGGTAAAGTAGTTTATGAAAGTGGAATAATAAAGTATGAAAAACCAGAAAATGGAACTGATGATACTTTATACATAGATTCTTCTAATCAGTATGCTGATGAAACCACTGTTGCAAATGTGCTACAAGCAACACAAGGATTCCAAATTGTTTCTATGAAAACTGGCAAGATTTTAGGAAATCCTGCGATAGATGGTTATGATTTGATATCCATAACTGATGGTGAAAATACCTATAAAACTTTAGCAACTCATCAACTTATTTATAATGGAACTATGATTCAAACATTTGAAACTGAAATCAGTGAAAAATTGAAAAGTGAGAATGTAACAAAGAATAGTGAGCCTACATTTAAGAAGTGGGCTAGAACAACAATAGATTCTGTAAATGCTGAAGTTAAAATAACAACAGGAAAAGTAACAACTGTCGAAAATGCTGTTAATAATAACTACAATGAAATAATAGGAAAATTTGGTGATTATGCTCCAAAATCCGACTTAATAACAATAGAAGAAAGTGTAACTCAGTTACAGACAAATACATATACAAAGACTGAAATAAATACCAAATTAACAGATGGTAGTGTAACAAAAGTAAGTACGACTGCTGGAACATTTGATGAAAATGGTATGACTATTGAAAAAACTAATGCCAAAACAAAAGGAAATTTCAATGAAAAAGGTGTAACAGTAATAGATGCTACTGGTAGTACGAATACCGAGTTACTATTTGCAGGTTATGATGAAAAATTAAATGAAACTATTGTTAGAACAAAAAATATAAATGTAACAAAATACCTTATACTAGGAAAAAATTCAAGAATGGAAGATTATGTAGATGAAGACAATGAAGATTGTACTGGTGTATTCTGGATTGGAAATTAGGAGGTAATTTAATATGGCAAGAATATATGGTAGTACAAACAACTCCAATTGGGGCTTGTTTGTAGATTTAAATGAAACTAGTTATAGTGTAGGAAACAATAATTCAAATGTAAGAGCAAGTGTATATCTTTACAGAACAAGTAGTGCCGGTTATTATGGTGGTTCTGCCACTATTGGTGTTTCTGTAAATGGTGAATATAAGAGTACAGGTTTCTATCCTAGTTATCCTACAAATATTGGTGCAGGTGAAGGTAATGCTCATTTAGTAGCGACTTTTGATTATACTGTTCCACATAATGCTGATGGTTCAAAGACAGTAAGCATGAGCATGAGTTGGTCAGCAGACTTCTCTCCAAGTAGTGGTTCTGCAAGTGGAAGTATATCTTTAACTAATATTCCTAGACAAGCCAACATAACCTCTGCTACAGATTTTACTGATGAAGAAAATCCTGCTATTACTTATGAAAATAAGGCAGGTAATTCGGTAAGTTCTTTACAAGCATGTATAAGTCTTACGGGGTCTGCTGATGATATAGAATATAGAGATATTTCAAAGACTGGTTCGAGTTACACATTTGAGTTAACTGATTCCGAAAGAAATGTATTAAGAAATGCAACTTTAAGTGGTTCTACACAAAGGCAAGTTATCTTTTTTGTAAAAACAGTAATAAGTGGAAATACTTATTATTCTACACTGACTAGGACACTTACAATTGTAAATTGTAGTCCAACAGTTACTGCAACTATCGAAGATATTAATACAGCAACACTTGAAATAACTGGTAGTAGTAGTACTATAGTAAAAGGTTATTCTAAAGCAAAGATAACTCCTACAGCAACAGCAAAAAAAGGAGCATCTATAACTTCTATAAAGGTTAATGACACTGTAGTTAGTAAAGAAAGCATTGAACTATCAGGAACTGACAAATATGAAGTAAGAGCCTATGATAACAGAGGCTTAGTTGCTTCTAAAGATTTAGTAGGTGGTACTGACTTCACATTCATAAATTATATTCCATTAACATTTAGTGGAACACTAGAAAGACATACTCCTACTGGGAATCAATTGGATTTATCGTTTAGTGGTAATTACTTTAACGGAAGTTTTGGTACTACTGATAATTCATTAACAATTAAGTGGTATTGGAAAGAAAAAAATGCTGCCGAGTGGACTCTAGGTGGAACACTTGTAAAAGATACTGATTTTGTAATAAACAACAATGTATATCATAGTGGAACAGCAGAAGAAGAAACAAAGATATCTTTAGGAAATATATTTGACTATAAAAAAACTTATGAAATAAAAATAGAATATAGTGATGCTTTATTAAAAAACAATAGTATAACTTTATTAGGAAGAAAGGGAAAGCCAGTATATAACTGGGGCAGAGATTTCTTCAATATAAATGGTGAATTAAGAATAAACAATACAAAATTTATTCAAGAAGAATACAATGAATTACACGATAAAACATATAGTTGTAGTTATTTAAATAATTTAAATAGTTACTCGACAGATGAAATTAAAATTGGAAGATGGATAGATGGTAAACCATTATATCAAAAAGTAATTTTATACACAGGTATTATTTCTTCAACAATTGATAATCAACATTCCCACGGTATTGAAAATGTTGACACTATTTTTGTGAAATTTGCTTTTATACAAAGCACAGGTAATGAGAGACTCGCTTATTCTTTACCTGTTACACAATATGGTAGTAATACTGCACATGATGAATTAAGTGTTGTAATAAATAGAACTAAATATCAATTTTTAGTTCAAACAGGATGGGATGGAAAGAATTGGCACGCTCATATAATAGTAAACTACACCAAAACAACAGATTAATAATTTGACCAAAGCGAAGAAATAATATATAATCATTTTAAGAGAATATTAATCAAAAATAAGAAAGGAGTGATGGTATATGAGTATTTATGTAGTACCTGAAACAAAAGAAATACAAATGACAAGAGGGGATGCTGTATCTATAAAAATAAGCCCCTTGAATAACTATAAATTTCAAAAAGGTGATGTTATAAGAATGAATGTCACAAAAAGAAAAAACAGCAATGCTTTATTATTAACAAAAGATTTCTATATTGATGAAGAATGTGACTATTTCTTCTTAACATTTGATAAAGAAGAAACAAAGATAGGTGACATAATCAATGCAGATACTGACTACTGGTATGAAATCGTATTGAATCCAGACACTAACCCACAAACAATAATTGGTTACGAGATGTATAAAGAAACTGGTGACCCATGGGAAAAGATATTAAAATTATTACCTGAAGCAAATGATGATAATGAAGGAAGTGATAATCTATGATAGAAGCAGTAAAATTAGAAGCAGACATATATCCAGCAGGTCCTAGAGGACTAAGTGCTTACGAAATCTACAAAAAAGAAGGTGGACAATTAAGCGAAGAAGAATGGCTTAAAAGTCTAAATGGCTTAACTCCAACTATTGGAGAAAATGGAAATTGGTTTCTTGGAACTGTAGATACAGGTTTGCCAAGTAGAGGACCAAAAGGAGACACAGGAAGTATCAAGTTTATAGTGGTTACTGAATTACCTACTGAAAATATTGATGAAACTGCTATATACATGAAACCTGTTGAAAAACCAACAGGAGAAAACAAATTTGAAGAACTTATTTATGTTAATGGAAAATGGGAGGATTTAGGTACTCCAAATGTAGCAGTTGACTTAAGTAATTATTATACTAAGGAAGAAAGTGATGAAAAACTATTAGCCAAACAAGATAAATTGTTAGCAGGAGATAATATTACAATATCTGAGGATAATGTAATCAGTGCTTTGGCTGGAAGCAATTATCCCATTTATCAAATGATAGCAAGATGGGATAACTTATCTATTAGTGGTTCTTCTTCTTCTACATTAACTACAGATGAAACTATAGTTAATATACTTAATAATTTCCTTACAAATGTGGCAAATCAAGACAATCAAATCGGCACATTAACTTTAATGAGTGTGCCAAGTAAAATTGATTCATTCTCAAAAAACTTTATCGGAATAAGCAATATCATTCAATTCAATCAAACCTTAACAAGATTTACACTTTGTTTAAATATTTACTGTTTCGGTGCTGAAAGTAGGTACCAGTATAGAAGAATAGGGTCATTTCATAAACTTTCTGGTAATGGAAAATGGGAAAATAATTCATTTTCTATTACATCTTTATCATTGTATAAAGATTCTGGTGATAACACGGCAAATACATATTTCACTAGTGCTACTGAAGAGAAAGTAAATAGAGAATATCTGAAGAAAACAAACACATCAAGTTATACCCCAACTGGCAACTACAACCCTAGTACCAAATTATATACAGACAAAACTCATTATGAGAAAATGACTGGTTACGATGCAACTAAAACACAAGTGTTAAAAAATATAAATGGAACATTAACATGGGTTGATGAAGTATAGAGAAAGGAAGGAAAAACATGAAAAAAGCATGGGATGATATAAAATCATTCATAACAGTAACTGTAATGTTACTATTTGCATATTGTATTATTATGCAAATACCAATAGATGACACATTAAAATCAGTGTTAGCAACTGTTGTAGGTTTCTTTTTAGGAACACAAGCAGTAAAAAATAGTAAAGATTAAGGAGGAATTAATATGATAACAGATAACAGACAAATAACTGAACACTTTCATAGTTCGGAGTTCAGATGTCAACATTGTGGTAATATTTACATTCAAGAAGAACTAGTAAAAAAAATGGAGGAATTATTTAAAAAGTTAAATGCAAGTAAGTGTATAATCTCCAGTGGCTACAGATGCAGAGAATACGATATACAAATCGGAGGCTTTGCAGGTCGCCATTCAGAAGGATTAGCAGCAGACTGTGTTTATTATGATGAAAATGGCAACATTATACCTTCTAAGATTGTAATATGTGTTGCTTGGGATATGAAATTGTTAAATGGAATAGCAAACATAGATGGCAATTATTCTCATTTAGATAATAGAAAAAATGGTACTTATTATGGCGATGAGCCAAGAGGCAATTCTAGTATGTGGTCTAATCCATATTCATATTTTGGTGTATCAAAAGAAGAAGTCAGACAATACACCAAAGAGGAAGAACCATCATCAAATAAAGTCAATGCTTTTTATAGAGTAAAAACTCAAAAACACGGATGGCTATCTGAAGTTGAAAATCTTGATGATTATGCAGGATATGAAGGAAGCCCTATTATAGGACTTGCCATGAGAGTTGATGTAGGTTCTATTAAATATAGAGTTACTACAGTAAGTGGAAAAACCTTAGGCTGGATAACTGGCTGTGATATAGATGACTACATATCTGGCTGGGCTGGCAATGGAGAGCCTATTGCACTAGTAGAAGCATACTATTTCACACCAGATAATATTAGACCATACCAATATGCTTACTATAAGGTAAATGATTATCCTTATCAAAAAGATTTGGTTGAAGGAAATGGCTTTGATGGTTTCGCTGGGGAGTCAGGTGTTACTGCCACAAAATTCCAAATGTATATCGGAGATTAATTTGAGCCTGAAATTTGCCCAAATTCGCATGAAAGATATTCTGATGTATAATTTATCTCGGAATAAATTAATCGTTCAAATTTCAAGGAAGAATTAAGTCTGGTAATGTTTCAAGACAAAAACATAAACACAAATTAATAAGCAAGAAAAAAACTTGCTTATTTTTCTATTTAACCGTTGACTCCAAATCAACTTAGTGATACAATTATGTTGAGGTAAGAAAGGTAGGTGAAAATAGTGTATTTAGCGATTAAAGAAAAGTTTAATGGTGTAAATCAAAGAGAGATGGCTAGAGTAATAGGATTAGCCCCAGAAACCATTTGTAGGGTAATAAATGGTAAGCAATTAACAACAAAGGCTTGTGCTTATTGCATCACGAAATATCTGAATAGTGAAGCCGAAATAGAAGAATACTTTACAAGGGAGGTAAAATAATGCAACATTCATTTAATATAGAATTGGCAAAAGAATATGGGATATTAGAGGCTATTTTACTCAACCATTTATGGTTTTGGATAAAAAAGAATAAAGCGAATAATACTAACTATTTTGATGGTAGTTATTGGACTTTTAATAGTACAAAAGCATTTAGCGAATTATTCCCTTATGCTTCAGAAAGACAAATAAAATATGCTTTAAAGCACTTAAGAGAAGAAGAAATAATAAAAGTGGGGAACTACAATAAAGATACTCGTGATAGAACTTTATGGTATGCCTTTACAGAGAAAGGGAAAGCCATAGTACAAAATTGTCCAATGGAAAGTTCGTTTTTGTCCAATACAAAGGTCGAAAATGTCCAAGCATTACCAGATATAAAACCAAATATAAACACATATATAAAAGAAAAAGTAGATAATAATAAATTATTATCTACAAAGAAAGAGGAAAAAGACCAAAAAAATGAAGAATTAGTAAACAAGTTAATCGAAGTCTATAACTCTTATGATGTATTTCCAAAGGTTATAGCAGTTACTAAAAAAAGAAAACAAAAAATAAATTCCAGATTAAAAGATGTTGGATACGATAGACTTATTGATGCTTTTGCTCTTGCTTCAAAATCTGATTTCTTAACAGGAAAAAATGATAACAATTGGAAAGCCGATTTTGATTGGTTTGTTGAAAATGATACAAATTGCATAAAAGTATTAGAAAATAAATACAGCAATAAACAAGCGAGAACAATCTATGAAACAATATGATGTTGAAAACTTTTTAATAAGTTGTATTATTCAAAGACCACAATTAATCGAAGAACTATTTATCGACTTAAATTGTTTTAAAAATGAATATAATAAACAGGCTATCTTGTTTATGAAAAGATTTTACAAAGAATTTAAAACATTTGATATATCTTTAATGGTTGAAAAAATAAAAGGTGATGAACAAAAAAGTAAATTTATTTATTATTTTACTGAAATGATTCAAATATCTCCAAGTCCTAGTTTGTTTTATTCCTATCAACAACAAATGATAGATGACCATAAGAACGAACTCATAAAGAAAGAAATTTCTAAGATAGATAAGATTGGAATAGATGAACTAGTTGAAAATATAAATAAAATAAACAATGAAACTATGATTATTAAGCAGACTAATAAAAAAACACCTGATGAAATGTTATCCATGATTAGAAACAAAGACAAACTTATTCAATTTGATAGATTTGATAATTTAAATAAAAGGCTAAAAATAAAAAGAAATACTGTAAATATAATTGGTGCAAGACCAAGTGAAGGTAAATCTGCATTAGCACTTAATTTATTTTGCGATTTATCTAAAGAATATAAATGCTTATATTTTAACATGGAAATGACTGAAGAAGAAGTTTATGAAAGAATGTTAGGAATAGAGGCTAACATAGCAATAAAATATATAAACAGTCCAGAAACAGAATATCAGGACAAAGTTATAAAAGATGCTGCAAATAAAATATACAATCACAAGTATGAAATCATTAATGGCAGTAAAACTGTTAAATCAATCAAGTCCAAAATAATTAATGAACAGAGAAATGAACATGTAGTAGTTTTTATTGATTATGTCGGATATATTGTTGGTAAAGCAGGTCAAAGTGACAGAGAAAGAATTGGAGAAGCAACAAGGGAATTAAATAACATTACTAAAGACTATGATTGTACTATATTTTTGATATGTCAAATCAACAGAAATGGCTCAGAAGAACCAACCATGCAAGATTTAAAAGATAGTGGAGAAATTGAACAGACTGGAGATACAATAATTTTAATACACGATGCCAACAAAAATGACAATAGTGATATAAAAGAAATCAACCTGTTGATACCCAAATGTAGAGGCTCAAAAAGAAATGTAAAAATACCAGTTGTTTATGATAAATCAAAACAGAGAATGGAGGTAAAAAATGACTTTTACGGTAGAGTATAGTGTTAGGCAAGATTGCTTTCATATAAGCGATTTAACAACAGTCTTAGATACAAATCAAAGAACATCTCTCCAACAAATTGACAATGACTACAGGATAATTGGATTATTTGATACTTGGGAAAAGGCTAATGAATTTGCTGATACATTCAGAAAAGGAATAGAAACATGCAAAGCAGAAATGAAGGATTAATTGATTTTGCAATAGAAAAATTAACTAAATTACTAATTGAGGAAGATTTTAAAGAAAAAAAGACTAATAAAAAAACATACATAAGTAAGAAGCAAGCCTATAGGGATTTGATTAATCTCTTAAAAACGATTGACAAATTTAATTAATTAAATTATAATAAGGCTATGTTTGGCGAAAAGCAATATATATGAGCATATTAGATTAATAATAAAAAGCCAAACAAAAGTCTAGTATGTTCGTATATGTTGCTTTTTGCTTATCTTGGAAAGGAGAAAATATGGAAGAACTAGAGAAAGAACTAGAAGAAGTAAATAACCGTTTATTTATGCTGGAAATGAAAGATAGATGGGAAAGAGAAGATTACCAATTAAAAAAAGTATTGGAACAACGAAAAAAAGATTTGGAGGCACAAAAGAATGAAAGAAGTTAATATCAACGAAGAAAAAATAGATGTTAATGAAATTGTTAAAATAGAACAAATGCCAAAAGTTTTTTCACAACTAGAAAAAATAGGCGAAATAATAAAAAAGAAAACTTCAGATTTAGATAAGTTAGAATGTACTGAAGCAAATAAGCAAGAAGTCAAAAGTAGAAGAACTGAAATAAACAACACATTAGCATTATTAGAAGCAAAGAAAAAAGAAATAAAAAACAAACTTTTAGAACCATATAATGTTTTTGAAGAAAAATATAACAAGGAATGCAAAGAAAAACTACAAAATGCAAGTAGCATATTAACAGAAAAAATCAATGCTATAGAAATTCAACAAAAATTAGAAAAAGAACAAGAATTAAGAGAATTTGCTGATGAATATTTTAATCATTACATGATAAAAGATGTTGTTAAGTTTGAGGATATTGGTCTTAATATAACATTATCTGCATCAATAAAATCATTAAAAGAACAAACAAAAGCATTCTGTGAAAGAATTTCTAATGATTTAAAATTAATAGATTTGGAAGAATACAAAGATGAAATAGTTATAGAATATTTAAAAAATTTAGACTTTGCTAAATCAAAGATGATAGTTATTGAAAGACATAGACAACTAGAAGAAATCAAAAAAAGAGAAGAAGAACTTAAGGCTCAACAAGAGCAAGAACAAGAAGTTGTAGAAAAAGTAGAAGAAGTTGTAGAAGAAATAAAACCACCTGTTGAAATAATAGATGTTGAAGCCCAAGAAGTTGAAGAAATATTTACTGCTACATTTACAGTAAAAACAACAAAAGCAAAACTAAAAGCATTGAAAAATTTTATGGAAAGTGAGGAAATAGAATATGTTTAAAAGAAACAAAGTAATAGGCAAGGCTGTAATAAAATACAGAGGAGACCTTGAATATGATATCAGTGTTAATGGAGAGATTCCTATAACTGCTATATTTGTACAACAACTAATAGAAGATTTGCAAGACTTAGGAGTGCAAAAGGAAGAATTTATGGAAGAATTTAGTAAATGTTGGGATGACTTTGCTAATGGAGGTGAGGAATAATGCCTAATACAATTCAAACTGCTAAGGCAGAAAATAAAATAACTTTTAGTGCATTTATGACAAGTACTGGCATAAACAATAAAGTAAATAGCATCATAGGAGATAAAGCAAAAGGAGAAAGATTTATTTCTAGTATAATCAGTGCTGTTGCTGCTAATCCACAATTAGCAGAATGTGATAATGCAAGTATCTTGAGTGGTGCTTTACTAGGACAGGCTTTAAACTTAAGCCCTTCTCCACAACTTGGTAGAACCTACTTAGTACCTTTCAAAGATAAAAATAGAGGTATGGTAGCCCAATTCATCTTAGGATACAAAGGATACCTTGAATTGGCTCAAAGAAGTGGTCAGTATAAAGACATCAATGTAATAGAAGTAAGAGAGGGAGAGTACAAAGGAAGAGACAAATCTACAGGAAATCCTACATTTGAATTTATTGAAGATGATGACATAAGAAATGAAAAAGATGTAATCGGATATATGGCAACATTTACATTGTTAAATGGTTTTACTAAGACTTTATACATGACTAAAAAGGCTATGGAAAATCATGCTATTCAATATTCACAAGGATATAGAGCAGATAAAAAGAACGGAACATCTTACACATTCTGGAGTAAGGATTTCGATGGTATGGCATTTAAAACAATACTAAGACAATTGATTTCTAAATGGGGAATGCTTAGTATTGATATGCAAAGAGGTTTTGAAGGAGATATGGGTGTTATCGAAGAAAATGGAAAGATAAATTATGTTGATGGCATCAAAGAAGTAAATCTAAATGAACCAGTAGAACAAACACCAAAAGAAGTAAATTTAAGTGAAATATAATATTTTAGGTTCTAGTAGTAAAGGCAATTCCATAATCGTTGAAGATATTTTGTGTTTGGATTTTGGAATATCTTATACTAAAATTAAAGATTACTTATCAAAAGTAAAATTGATATTCATAAGCCATATACACAAGGACCATCTTAACCCTACAGCCATAAAACAACTAGCCTATAATTTCCCAAATATGAAATTTTTAACAGGAAGCAAGGCAGTTGTTGGAAGGCTCGTGGAATTGCATGTATCAAAGAAAAACATATTTTATATAGATACATCAAAAGGAAATAACTGGTTTGATTTAGGACTAATTTCTGTAAAATTAGAGCCATTAGCCCACGATGTAGAAAATTATTGCTTACATTTTGATATACATGGTAAGAAAGGTATCTATATTGTGGATACGAATAATGTTGATAATATAAATGCCAAAAATTATGATTTATTTTTGGTGGAAAATAATTACCAAGAAAGTGTCTTGAAAAGGCATATACAAGAATGTGTAGATGAGGGGCAATTGAGATATTTAAATCGTGTTCCACATACTCACCTTTCAGCCGAAAAAGCAAACACTTTCTTGATAGAAAATATGGGAAGTAACAGTGAATTTTGTTACATTCACCAAAGTTCATACAATTTTGAAGGAGAGGATTATAATGGGAATATTTAAAAGACATAATGAACTAAAAAAAAGATATGAGGAGTTAAGCAATAACTACGAATTGTTAGTTAAAAGAAATAAAGATTTATACGATAGAGACATAGAACATCAAAAAAAATATAAAGAAAAAATACATGAATTAAAGGTAGAAAATGCTAAATTGAAATTAGAATTAGAAGATACTAGAGGCTTTCTTAAACAAGAAAGAGATGCTAAAGAAGAACTTTTAAGACAAAGAAAGAAAGTTACTACTAGTAAAAAAGAAAAAGCAGTAGTTAGAAAGCCAGTTAAAAAAGAAAAAGCAAAAACAAAGGAGGAAAAATAATGGAAGAAAAATTTTATACATCTAGCGATGGTACTAAAACACCTATGAAAGATGTTGAATTTACACATCTTTCAAATGCTCTTGCCAAAAGATATAGAGAAATATTTAATTCTACAACCAAAGATGAATTTGGACAAAGACTTCAAGAAATAAATGATATAAAAGAAGAAATGTACAAAAGAATTAATGAATTTAATGATACACTTAAAGATTAAAGGGGGTGTTAAAAGTGGAAGAAAATAACAACGAAGAAGAATATTATATTGGTTATAAAATCAATACTAAAAACACTTATAAAGTATATAAAAATTCATATAATGGAAAGGATTTTTATAAAATACAAGTAAAGAAGAAAAATTACGATGGTACATCAACCTCATTCTATAAACAAATAAGATTTGTGAAATGTACTCCTCCTGAAGATGGAGAGATAATAAAAATACACAAAGGTTTTGAAGACTTATACACAAATAGTGTTGATAAATACAATTGCATTTCTGTTGTAGTAATAACAGAATACGAAAAAGTATTTAATGAAGTTGTTAATCAAGAACAAGCCTATGCTAGATATCAAGAAAGTCTAAATGAAGAAGAAGACATTCCAGAAATAGATGAGGATAGTTTACCATTCTAATGAAAGGAGAAAATTATGGAAACATTATTAGTAATATTTAAAATTTTTGCACTAGTTGCAGGCATTTTACTTCTTGCAATAGTTATATTTTCAATAATTCAAACACTAGTTGCAGAAGTAGTGTCTAGAAGAAAAAACAAAGGGATAAAAGAAACATTAGAAAAAGTGTTAAAAGGCATAGAAGAAGAATTAAAATCTCAAATCGAAGATGATGACAAAAAAGAAGATAAAAAAGAAAAAGAGGATGAATAAAAATCCTCTTTTCTGTATATAAAGGTATTGACTTTTATATATAAAGGTGTTATACTTATATTGTCGAAAGGGTGATTTTAGTGAAAGGGCTGAGTAAAAAAATCTTTGAAGAAGCATACTTATCTGCTAGACTTAGAGAATTGGCTTCTGAACAAGATTATGAGAAAGCACAACTTATAAGGAAAAAACAAAATGAACACTGGAAAAAGTATTGCTTTTTCAAAAACTTGAGTAAGGCAGTTGAAAAAAGTAAGAAAGGTGAAAGGAAATGAATGAAATAATTTTAAAAGAAAATAAATCTTTAACTATTGAACCTTTGATAAAGAGGTTTCTAAATTATGTTGATGTAAGTGATAGTAGTGTACAGACCTACAGTGTTGGTTTGGCACAATTTAATAACTATCTTAAAGAAAGCAACATAAAAAATCCAACTAGAGAAGACATAATAGGCTTTAGAGAAAGTCTAAAAACTACACACAAACCGAATACTGTTAATGCTTATTTAATAGCAGTAAGAAATTTTTATTCTTGGTTAGAATATGAAAACATTACTAAAGATGTATCGAAAAAAGTAAAAGGAATCAAATTAGAAAAGTATCACTTAAAAAGGGGTTTATCTCAAGAAGAGATAAAAAAAATATTAGATGTATGCAAAGATACTAGAGAAGAATTACTAATAAAGATTATGATAATCTGTGCTTTAAGAATAAACGAAGTTAGAAATATAAGGTTAGAAGACTTCTATGATGATAGAGGAGTTGTTATGCTTAAAGTACTAGGTAAGGCAAGAGAGGGGTTAAAACAAGATAGTGTAAAAATAGATGATAGATTGCTAGAACTAATAAAAAAATATTGTGAAGAATACAATGTTAGCGATTATTTATTCTATTCCACTAGCAACAATAGTTTTGGCAAAGTGATGAGTACAACATCGCTTAGAAAGATTATAAACAATCTATTTAAAAGAGCAAATCTTGATATGGATAAACTATCTCCACATTCAACTAGACATACATCAGTTGAACTTGCATTAGAGAGTGGTATCCCAATTCAAGAAGTGAGTGAATTTGTCAGACACAAAAACATTTCAACTACGATGATATATGCAAAAGAGTTGAATCAAAGAAATAGTAAAATTGCTAATACATTAGGGGATTTCATATTTGAGGGGTGATTAAAATGAGAAATGATATGAAAAAAAGATTAGAAAAGTTAAATAGAGTACCATTATACATTATACAAAAAAGGAAAATAAATAAACTCGAAAGAGAAATAGAATCACTGCAAGAAACTATAAAAGATGACCTTTATGTTTCTTTTATGGAAAGACTAGATGAAAATTACGAAGTTGAAAGATTGAGAAAAGAAAATAGAAATTTGAGACTCAAAGTAAGAGAATTGAAAAAACAAATACCAATACAAACTAAAAATAAAAAGGCTCGTAAAAGCAAATGACAATAGAATACAATGATGGTAATGCTAGAGATGATTTCTCTACAATAATAAATCAATCAGCCTCAGAGTTATGCAGAGGTAGTGTAGTGTATTTGTTTTCTCAAGACCAAGTTGACTTAGTAAAGAAAATTGCAGTAGAAAAATATGGAATAGATGTATCGTGTGTAAAGAAAGATTATTATTGGGAACTTAGAAAAATTAAAGGAAAGAAGAGTGATGACAATGGATAAAATGGAATATTTAGGAAAGATGCAAATGGCATATTATGGAGAAAGGAATGCACTGGAAGAATGTATTCAAGAGAGATTAAAAGTTGCAGATTTGATAAGCAAAGCAATTTCCCAAATAGATACTATACAGCAACATATATTCGGACTTGATGAAACAATGTGGATATATGATGAATTGAGTAGAATAAGTAAAATATTAGAAAAGGGGGCATTAAAAGATGGAAAATAAAAATTGCATAATGGAACTACACGAAATGGAAATAATAAATCACTATGGAGTTATACCTCAACTTAAATATATGCAAACCGAGATGTTTGAATTTGTAGAAGCAGTAATTGAAAGAGAAATACATTGGAATTTTGATACTGAAATACAAGATATAAAACCATTAGATAAACATATAGAAGAAGAATATGCAGATATAACGATGATGTTAGAACAAATAAAACTTTATTATGAATTAGATGACAACAATATAAGAAAAATAAAAGAAGAGAAGATAGATAGACAGTTAAAACGAATAGATGAGGAGAAAAAAAGATGATTGGAATAAACACAGAATTGAGAGACATGGTGATTTCTGCCTTTAGATATAGTCTAGGTAGACAAACATATATAACTGATGAAACTTGCTCATTTATAATGAAACATCCTGAACTTATAAATGAAAGAGTTAAATGTGTAATGTTAAAAGATTTACAAGAATTGGATTCTTATTATCCAAGTGGAGGGGTTGATTTTTATGTATTTAAAGGGTTTGAAGAATGGTTAGTGAATTTGGAGGTAAAAGATTAATATGGAAGAAATTATAAAAAATGAGAATAAAATTAGAAAATTATTAGGGAATGATTATTGTTTAAAAACAAGTATAATATTTCCAATACAAAAAAAAATAAGAGGTCGTTGGGCTTTATATAGTGATAAAGATATCTATTTAGAAAGACCAATTATGACAAGTGAAACTAATACAGAAAAGGAATTGTTAAAATTTGCTAAAAAGCATCATGAATATGATATAACTTTATTTCATTCTAAATTGAGAGTGGCAGTAGCAATTGTTATGATGATTGCTGCATGGGCAAATATATTTATTAATAGTAGTACTATAAGAATAGTGACACTTTCAATAGATGCTTATTTGATATTTGAATGTCTATTATCAGGACTTGTTGACAATCATAATTTTAAAGTAAAGATTCTTAAATTTAGAGAAGAAGTTAAATCTTTCAGAATTGAGGAGAAAGACAATGAAAAGTATAGAGGAAATTAAGAAAACACCTAATTTATTCATAGAAGCAGAGGCAAAAAATGATGGAATGGGTGGAAAATATTATGATAAATACACTGGCAAATGGTTAAACTTTATTTTTAGTTATCAAATGGGTTGGGAACATTTATCAGTTAGTATGCCAAGCAGAACTCCTACTTGGGAACAAATGTGTATTATGAAAGATATATTTTGGAATAAAGATGAGGCATGTGTTGAATATCATCCAAGAGAAGAAGATTATGTAAATAATCACAAACATTGCTTACATATATGGAAACCAACACAAGAACCTCTTCCTACTCCACCAAGTATATTAGTTGGATTCAGGAGTGAAGAAGAAAAGCAAGCCTTTTTAATGATGGCAAATGCCATGGGAGTTGAAATAAATAAATGGGAATACAATAAGAGAGAGGAAAACAATGAATAAAGAATTAGCATTAAGAACATTTGCTTATTTAATTGGACATTACAAAACACATAATGCAACAATAATAAATAAACAAGAAATTGAAGCAATAGAGTTCATATTAAATGATAATGAGTTTTTAGAACAACAATTACATGATGCCAGCATACAAATACAAGAACTGATAGAAAAAGATATATGGTGTCCTAGCAATTGTGAAAAATTAGAACAATTGCAAAAAGAAAACAAAAAACAAAAAAAAGTAATAGATAAAATAAACTATATTTTAAATAATCGAATTAATTATATAAAGTTTGTAGATATCGTAAATGCTATTGAAGATGTAGTTAAAGAGGTGGAATAAATGAGTAAAGAATATATTTATGAGATTGATAAATACACGATAGGTGTAGATGAAAATGGAGAAGATGGAATTGGTATGACTGTTGCAAAAATAGAAAATGGAAAAATTAAATTTTTAGGCAATTGTTATGGAGAAAATGCTAGATGTATTGATTTATTAATAAAAGAAAATCAAGAATTAAAAGAAGAACTTGAAGATATGACCTTATGTAGAGATATAGCAAGTGGACACAGAAAAGAAGTTCAAGATAGAGAAACCATATTGTTAAATCAACAAAAGGAGTTTATAAATTATTTAGAAGATGAAAAAGATAGATTAGCGAGAGAATGTAGTAATGTTTATGAAGATAGTTTAGGACATACGAGGTTAGTGAATGAAGATATATTTGATGAAATAAATGATGTTTTACAAAAATATAAAGAAATAATAGGAGATGATAAATAATGAATATAGATTTTGAAACAATTATGAAAAAGCAAATAGAACAAATTGCTAATGATGAAATCGAAAAAATGATTAGAGAAAAAGTTAATCAATTTAATAGAGAAATGTTGTCTAAAAAAGATGAATATGTAACAGAATTAATGAAAAGTATAAGAATATATAGTGAACAACAAACAATAGATCACATTCCAAGATATTTAATCACTATCGAGAATACATACAGAATTGAAAAGTAGGAGAATAAGTATGAGATATTATTATGAATATAAAGAAAAAAATGGTTGCAAAGTCGGTGGGCATAATTTAGAAACAATTGATTCTTTTGATAATTATATAAGATTATTGGGAGTAAATATTATCCAAACGAATCATGGTTATAAAGTACAATATTGGAGAACACTTTTAGATATGAATGAAATAGAATATTTAAAAATAGAACCTATGTTAGAAAAGGAGAATGATTAAAATATGAAAATAACAATGTATGAGTTATTAGGATTAGTAAAAGATAGTAAAGTACCTGAAAAAATAAAATATGGTAATGTAAAACTTACATATAATGAAGGATGCGAAGATTATTATCCTTATTATGGCGAAGGTTTATTTGAATATAAATTTGGAAATTGTAAAAATTTTCTAAATGATGAAGTAGAAATAATAGAAGAAAATAAAAAGATAGAAAAAATAAAGATTTTAATTGATGACATCAATACAGAATATGTAGCAAATGATAAAGGTGAAAAATTAAGTTATTCGAAGAGTGATTTAATGTTTGCTGATAGAATCAATGAATTAATTGATGAATTAAATAAATTAAAAGGAGAAAAGTAATGAAAGAAGAAATGCTAAAAAGTCTAAACGAAATTAAAAATGGATATGATGCTTATTATATTGAAAACAAATATGGTGAAGAAACAACACATAAAGAACAATTTGAAAAATTAAGAGAATATCTAAAAGATGATGGAATGAGTATGAGAGCATTGAATTGGATATCTCACTGTTATGACTGTTACTATAAAGATGATAAAGTTTATAACATAGAAGGTGATGCAAATCCATTCTATTACTTAGAGACAAAAATAAAAGAGGTGAAATAATGGAACTTTGGGTGCGTAGTCAAGATAAGAAGAATTTAGTAAAAGTAAGACAAATAAGTCTTAATTATCAAAATAATAAACAAATAATTGCTAATTATATACCTGAATTATATGAAAATAGTGGAGGATATTATGAACTATTAGGAACATACAAGACAAAAGAAAGAGCATTAGAGGTATTAGATGAAATACAAAATAAAATTAATTTGATTAATTTAGGACATGATTTTGGTAGCCCAATGATAGATTTAAAAAATCCAACATATATTTATCAAATGCCAGAAGATTGAAGAAAAGAGTGATATTATGCTTAAAATAAGAGAAGATGTTGATTTGAAAGAGTTGGAAAAGTATGGATTTAAAAAAGAACACTGGGGATATGTTTATTATCCGATTAATAATAGCCCGAGCACCAGATACTTTTCTGCAATTAAAATAGATAATGACAATTATAAAGATAGTTGGTTATGTAGAACTTTATGTTTCAATTTAGAAAATATGAGTGTGTGGTGCAATGATTTAGAACAACTAGAGTTAGATATTGAAAATATTAAAAATTCTTATATTGCTTTTAAACAAAAAGTAAAAGAATTAATGGAAGCCGATTTAATTGTCGAAGTGGAGGAATTATGAAAGATATAAATATAAACTATGAGGGTTTGAACTTTGAAGAAAAGATATCATTAAAAATAAATTATTTATTAAGTTTACCAGCAAGTGAAGCCGTAAAGAGTGCCTTACTTAACTTGAAGTGGGTACTAGAGATATATCAAGAAGAAAAAGTGAAAGGAAGAAGAAGATAATGGATTTAAAAGCATTTGTAAATACTTATGATGAAAAGATAAGTAATTATATTGAAAAAAACTATGGTGAAATACCTCGTTGCAGGGGATATGAACTTATGAGATTAGTTGAAAAATATGGAAATGATAGTTATGAACAAACATCTTTATATGATTCGTTTGTTGGGCAAGATGTAATTTATATTCATACAAGATGTGGAGATTGTGGTTTGGGTTACGAAGATGAAGAAAGCAATTATGTTTATTGTGGTGCTAAAGAATGGGAAGAAAAGTATAAAGATTTGTTTATAGCACATTGTACTGATGAATTTGATAGCACATATTGTGACCATTATTTCAAAGCAGTAATTAATGATGAATATAAAGAATTAATTAAAGAAAGTAAAAAATAATGGAACTACATAGAAAAAGACAATTAATTAAGATAAGACAATCTTTTTTAGAAAGATACAAACTTGCCAAGCAATTTGGAGACAAATTTTATACTGAATATTTTGCAAAGCAAATAAAAGACATAGATAAGGAATTAAAGGAGAAATAATTTTTATGGAAAAAAATAGAATAAGTGATTTTTTAGAAAGCATAGACAGTGAAAAATGGAATTGTGTTTATCAAGCAAATGGTATGACTTTATTAACAACTAAAGAATATGATTATAAATATAAAGAGAGAGTTAATTTACAAACTCAATTAAAAAAGCAACAAGAAATTATTGATAAGGCTATTGAATATATAGAAAATGGGGATTTATTGTATCTTGCTAATAAAAATAGTGTAGTTTACAGAGATAATGTAGAAATTAAAGCAGTTGCTGATAGATTAAATGAATTATTACAAATATTAGAAGATAAAGAGGTGTAAGAATGAGGTATTTAAGTGTATTTGAAAAAGATTGTGATATATTAGTGGCAATCGATGATATATTCTTAAAAAACAAATGGTATGATTTAGATTGCACTTATTCAAAAGGTGTATTTTATCAAGGTATTAAAGAACCACAAATAAAAAGTGATTTAGTTCCACAAAACACAGATGTTGTTAAAAGTGATTGTACAGAACTTGATTTTGTTGATGATAATAGTTTAAATAGTATAGTCTTTGACCCACCATTTCTCTTTAGAAAAAGAAAAAGTGTAAATAATGATAAAATTAGTGCAAGATTTACATATTTTAATAGTTATGAAGATTTACAAGACATGTACAAAAAATCACTAGATTGTTTTAAAAGAAAATTGAGAAAAGATGGATATGTTTGTTTTAAATGTCAAGATATGACCGATGGTAAATTTTATTGTACCCATAATTTTATAATAAATTATGCTGAAAATATAGGTTTTCAATTAAAAGATATTATTATTAAAAAAAGTAAAACTAAATTGCAAAGAGATGCAAAACAACAAAATTGTGTCGCAAAAATACATAGTTATTGGTTAATTTTAAAATTGAAAGAGGTGTAAGTGATGAAAATTAAAATAAGTGAATTACCAGAAGGAATGATTATATGGAAAAATGGTAATATTCTAGGGATAACGAAAGCAACATTACCAGACGAATATTATGACTATTATTGTACTAAAATAATTGGCAATGATTTTGATTATGAAATTAAAGATAAAAACAAATATAAAACAAAATACACTACTATATCTGGCTATTGTGGTAAAAATTATGAAGAAAATTTAAGACAATTTAGAAAAGAATTAAAGAAAAAAGGTGGGTATATAGATGGTATTGTAACTATTTCATCAATAGTGCTATATAGGGAGAAAGTGGAGAGTGATGATTAAATGACTAGAGAAGAATTTATAAAACAAAGATGTGAAATAGATAAAATAACAGAAGAAGAATTTGAAAAACGATACAGAGTTGTTAAATGTAATTGTGGACAACCTTATTGCAAAGGATATAGATGTCTTGATTTAGATGGTTTATTAAAAGAAAATGAAGAATTAAAAAAACAACTTGAAGTAGGAGAACAACAATACAATGATTTGGTAGAAGAAAAAGAAAAGTTGGAAGAAAGAATATCATATTTAGAAAGAAGTATTGAAAGAAAAGAAGAAACTATAACCGAATTAGAATTAGAAAGAGTTCCGTATACAAATGAGTATGTTGAGAAAGTTAAAAAGGAAAATGAAGATTTAAAAAGGCAACTTGAATATATTAGAAGTGGAGAATATCTCAATCAATTAAAATTTGAAAGAAATATGCTAGAAGATATTGTAGATAATGGTGAAGTTTCAGAAATAGATAAAGCATTCATAGATATGACACACAGAAATACTGAATTGTTAGAAGAAAACCAAAAACTAAAAGAAAGAATAGATTATTTAGAAAGAAGTAATAACAGAAGAGAAGAATTGATACTGGAATTGAGGGAAGAATTGATACCAAGCAAAGGAGATAATGAAGATGAATAAAGAAGAAATTGCTTATAAATTAATTGAATTATATTATACAAATGTTGGAATATTTAAAAGTTATTGTGTGAGTGTAAAAGACCTTGCTGAAATATATAAGGTAATTTTACAATTGTTAAAATAGATTTAGGAGAGTGATAAATAATGAAGTTTAAAGTAGGAGATAAAGTTAAAGTAATAAATAATGAATATACATATTCAACATATGAAAAATGGATAAATAAGTATGCTATGCAATATAAGAAAGAATGGAATGGGAAGGAATTGCCTGATAAAAATAATGAATATATAATAAGAGTAAAAGCACCACATGGTGTGTTTAACATTGATTTATACCTAATACAAGATATTAAAACAAAACAAGTATATATAATAGAAAGCAAAGGACTTGTATTAGTAAAAGAAAATAAAAAATTCTTCAAAAAATTACCAAATGATTATACTGGTACAATAGAAGTAGAAAATGGTTATATAGTAGAAAAAGAAATACTAGACGAAAAAGAGAAAGAATATTTAAGTGCAGTTATTAGACCATTTAGAGACAGAGTTGAATATATTAAAAAAGTGGGAGGTAATAGGGAATTTATTGAAATTACTATAAATGATAAATATTTTTACTTTGAACATATTAACCTTCCTTATTTTAAAAAAGGTACCATGTATAAAGGTATGGAATTAGATAAGAAATATACATTAAAGGAGTTGGGATTAGATGAATAAGACTTTATTAGGATATATAATTATGATTATAATAGTGATAATAATAGGCATTGTAATACACTTCAATAAAAATCATTGCATAAAAAATGGTGGTAAAGTAATAACAAATAATATTGGAATATATGATAAATGTATATATGGAGGTAATAATTAATGACAGCAATTTTTATAGGGCTAATATTAGCAGAATTAGGTATGTTAAAAGGATGGATATTAGTGTTATATATAATTTATTGTGTAGAACGATTTATAAGGTATTTTGTTTAATAAAATGATTAGAATTAATTCGATGAAAGAAATGTTTGATTACTTAGATACTATTAACGATGCTAATGACTTAATGTATGATGATTGTAAACAACATAGTTATCTTTACGAGGAAGATTATGAAAAGATATTAGAAGCAGTGCTTAGCCTATACAAAAAGCCAAAAAGAGTTGTGGACATAGGCAGCAATATGAATCAGTATGCTTATATGTTTGAAAATGCAGGAATAGACTACATAGGAATAGATTTGTGGAATGCAGATAGAAGAATGAAACCATACGAAAGCAAGCATGTTAAGTTTATAGGAGCAAGGTATGAAGACATTTCAGACTGGTTTAAAAATGATGTTATTATAAGTAATTTGTGTGTTAATTATCTAGTGAAAAGAGAAGATGTGAAAGCAAAGCATCTAATAACAAATGAACTTGTTGATAAAAAGTTTGTTGCAAAAATATGGTGGTAAAAGGAGGAAAGATTATGGGAAAACCATTAATTTATGATAAACCAATGACTAAAGCCCAAGCAAATGAAAGGTATAAAGATAAAATGAAATGTTGGAAGAACAGAAATTATTCTACATTTTGTTTTCATCTTCCAATAGATTTGGTAAACGAATTTAGAAAAAGAACCAAAGCAAATGGAGATACTCAAAGGCAATTAGTCATACAAATGATGAAAAATTATATAGAAAATGATAGGAGGAAAAGCAAAGATGGTATGTAGAATTAAGACCAAAGAAGATTTAGAGTTGGAATTAGCAACAATGAAACTAATGTTATACTCTATGTACGATACTTTTGAGGACCTTCTCAGCAAGATTGCTGGAGACCCAGAACTTAACAACACTAGATGGGAATGGGAAGAAAATTGTAGAAAAAAAGCAAGAGAAATATTAGGAGGAAAATAATGGAAGAAGCAGTAAGAGATGAGATAACAAGAAAAGATGGAGTGACTTATAAAAGAAAGCCAAAAGATAAAAAGTACGACTGCTACTTATCCGTAAAAGTCAAATCAGAAATGAGAGATAAACTTAAAAAAAAATGCAAAGAGGATGGAACTAACTATGCTGCTGTACTAAGAAGATTGGTCAGAATGTACATAGATAGTTAAACTAGAACTAAATTTGACTTACATAAATAAAAGATGTTATAATTAATTCATACAAACTAGAACTAAAAGAAAGGATTTGAATTTATTATGGCAAAAGCAAAAAACAGTACTAAAAGTTATTATCAAAAGAACAAGAAGTACAGAGAAGAACTTATAAAGAAAGAAACTGAAAAGCATAAGAGAAATAGACCAAAGTATGCTAAAGAACAGAGAGAATACTACAAAGATAGTGAAGATTACAGAAGTTACAAGAAAAAGTATGCTAAGGCTTATAGAAAAAGAGAACCTATCAAATCTAAGGCTAGAAAAGATAGAAAGGCTCTAAAAGAAAGATAATATCAGTTTTATAAGAGAAGAAACAAGTAAGAAGTTTCTTCTTTTTTGCAATCACACTGAAAATTAAGAAGTTTTTAGAGAATTTGTTAAGAAGTTTTTGAAAATTTCACTAAGAAGTTTTTGAAAAAAGTTCTGGGAGGTTTTTTGAGAAGTTTTTACTAAGAAGTTTTTGATATTTTTGTAGAGAAGTTTTCAATTTTTCAAAATCAAAATAAAAAAGTATACCAAAAAAAGATAGATTTTATCTATCAATTTTGAAATCTTTCAATATTTCTTGTACTTTTTCTTTAAGACTTTTACTTGATTTTTCTTAACCTAATTATACCACCTAATTTTTTTACTTTTTATGGAATATTTTTTCCATTTTTTAATTTTTAACTAAATTAAAACAAATAGCCTTAATTCTGACTTAGTTATTCAAACTATATCAAACAGAATACACTTGCCTAGTGTAATCATACTAGGAACATATAAAAGTCTCTTAAAATTAAAATAAATGCCTTTAAAATGCAATCACAATATTTGACTATTTCAAAATGACAAAAAAAGACTATTTCTAGTCTTTATTTTCTAGGTTTATAACCTGCACCCTCAAGAGTTAATATAATAATTTTAAAGAATATATATAATATTATCATTTATTCTACCACACTATCAACATAATCTCTTAAATCATCACTCATAAAGTAATCACTATAATAAATTGTATTATCTAATTTTTTTAATTCTCTATTTGATAATGATTTTACCACTTCTCTATCACTTCTTAAGAATAATGCAAGTGCTAATTCAAAAGTCCTATAATCTTTGCTACTCAACCTCTCTAATTCTTCCATAATATTTAATACTTCTTTTTTCATAACTATTCACTCTCCTTTATTTTATAATCACATCTTTCACAATTGTTATTGATTATTTGTTTTTCATTATTTATAATTAAGATATAATTTTTCTTATTTGTATCATAAAATAGCTCAACCATATCTCCATAAGTTATTTCACTATATAATGTTTTAATCATTTTAATCACTCTCCTTATCTTCAACATATATAATATCACTACTAGTAAACTCATCTATACTATAACCTAAATACCCCAAGTGGTCGTAATTAATAACTACTATACTATTATTATCATAGTTATTTAATTCTTTTAACAAATCTTCATAATCTTCACTATCTTTAAACTCATTATGAATATATTTTTTTATTACACTTACTTGTCCTAATAAACAATTTCCATTATCATATAAACTATTATTCATTATAATTATTCACTCTCCTTAACTTCAGTATGTACCCCTAAGTAGTTATTCAAATACCACTCAAAACAATTAAACATTTCTTGTGTTAACTGTGCATCATCTAATATATTATCTATAATATAATTTTTATCTGCATCAGTTAAATCATTAACTTTATCAAATACTTCACTATTGAATTCAGTATTATCAAGCCAAATATTAAACTCTTCTTCCAAACCTTTTTTAAACATTATTATTCACTCTCCTTAACTTCTTCAATTCCTACATAATGTGAATAATTGTATCTAATTTTATCAATTAATTCATCTAAAGTCTTATACTCACTATTTTCACTATTTAAAACTTCCATTATAAGAAAATTAATTGTAGCCATATTTTCCCTCATATTATCTTCCTTATTCTTGTATTTAAACTCATAAAAACGAATTTTTTCACATAATACCACTTCTTTAGTCTTAATTTTCATATTAAATCATCTCACTTTCTTTTTTTCCATACATAAATCTATTCTTATTCTCTTTATCATACATTATAATGTTTTCTCTTCTCTGCTTAGGAGTTAAACCATTATAAACCACATAGTAATTGTCTAAGTCAAAAGGAATAGTTATATCTTTTAAATCGTTACTTTTTGCAATCAAGTCAAAATTGTTATAATCTCCCTCAATAAATGCTTTAAATATCATAGAGCCAACCAACCCCTCTTTATTATAATAACTTAATATATGCTTAGTAATGTCTTCTATCTCATTTGAAAACACATTTATATCAAAAACCCTAAATCTCTTTCTATCTATTAAAGTGATTTTTTGTGAAACCCCTCTAATCAAAATATAACTATACATTTGTTGCCACCACCTTATTATACTTTCTGATTGTTTCTCTACACCAATCAAAAAACTCTTTTAAATGCTTTATATCGTTGAAGTTATCAATATTAAGTAAGTAACTATTGTTGCTAATTAAATCACTAGCATACCATTTAATTTCTTTTTCGGTAATCACATCTTTATCAAAATATTCTACAACATCAAATATATCAAAACACTCTACAAACTTAAATCTTCTAAATCTTGTTCCCTCTTCATTATAAATCTTTCCATAGGCTATATAATAATAATTATGCACCATATCATTCTTAACCTCTAATAACTTATACATTCTTGTAATTCTAAAATCTACCATAACAAACATCTCCTCTCATTTCTTTTAATTATATATAATAGATTGTATCAACAATATTCTCGTTTTTATCATAGATATACCTACATACAAACTCTATGATAAGTGGAGACTTGCCGACTTCTGCTAATTCAATACTACAATTATAACAATCATTTACTTCATCATATTCACTATTACAATTACTTATCTCACTACTATAATCGTATATGTTATCACTATAGTATCTATCAAAATATTCACTTGCTTTCTCTCCAATGTATTTACCTAATTCTTCATAACTAATTTTCTTCATACTATTCACCCTCCTTTACAAACTAGAACTATCTTCTATAATATTTACATACTTATACAAACTAGAACTATTTTACCTATTTTTTTAATTTTTGTTATCTTTCTGACAACAATTTAATATTTCTATATAAACAAGCATTAAACTATTAACATATCTATTTTCATAGCAATTTCTAATATCTTCAATGCTGTCATATAGGACATCATCATTTTCAAAAGCCCAACCATATAGAAAATCTTTTGTATTGATTTTTTTTAGTGCTTGATATTTGTTTTTATCAACATTTTTTCTTAGTTTTTTGATTTCCTTAAACTTTTCTTCTAAATCATACATAATAATTTCTCCTTTCTCTCTCTGACAACCATATCATACCACACTTTTTTTCTAGTTATGACTATAGAAAGAAGTTTTTGATATTTTTGTAGAGAAGTTTTCATTTTCTATCTCAAAAAGAAGTTTTTCATATATTCTGTAGAGAAGTTTTTCACTTCCTAGAGAGAAGTTTTTTTCCTTTTCCATAGAATAATGATTTTTGATTTCATAGAACACTCTTTTTTTGCCTTTTGCCACCTATCAATTAATTAATTGATAGACACCTCTTTATCATCATTACTATTATTATATCTATATAAGATATATCTTCTTTTTCTTTTCATTTGCTTTTACTCTTCTTCTTGTTCTTCTTTGTAGTATGTTTCGTATGTCTCAGGGTCTTCAAATTCTAAATATTGCTCAATTTCTCTATAATCTGTAAGAATATAAAGAACATTATCTAAAGTATCCTCGCAATACCCATCAAGTGCAACGGATACATCAAGTGTTTGCTCCTCTGCTATATTTGTATCTAATAAATAATTATAATATTCATCTAAAGTCACTTTAATTCCCTCTTTCTTTTAAAATTATTTTATTGTTTATTTTGCTAATTTACTTATGTAGCATTTACAAGCATGTAAACTTGTTAAATTAGTTACTATATAATTATTATCTTTTTTTATATGCCACATATATTCATTTATTAATGGTATATATTCAATCTCACATATATAGCCTTTATAATTTATCATATTATCACCTCCTTTTTTATACAAGTATATTATATCATATTATCATATAAATGTCAATACTTTTATATATTCCCCATATATATATATATAATGTCAATACTATATATATTGTATATATAGTAGATAGTATATACTATTATCTATATTATACTATTAGTATTATATAATAAATAATAATAAAGGCTTATGATATAAAGATACATACCTTTATATATATAAATGTAATGTTCTTTATATGCCTATTTATGCCTAGTTATCATATCGTGGAATAATGAAACTAGACACCCTACCAACCCCCCTATATAAATTGAAAAATCGCCTGAATTACCCCCTCTCCCAACTCCAACAAAAAATTCAAGAGGGAAAAATCCCATCCACAACTAGAGCAAAAATTTCAAAATGGAAAAAGTGTGGTATAATAGAAGTGGATGTAAAGAAAGATGAAAGAGATAGGAAAGGTAAAGATAATAAATAAGGAGTATAAGATATATGGTCATGAAGAATTAAAAGAGATAAATGAGGCATATAATAAAGCATGTGAAGAATGTGAGATAGAGGATAATAAGGGAAATAGGGAAGTAGTAGATGGCTTTTGTGATTATTGTAAGAAAGAGATACATATTCTAGTAAGGGAAGATAAGGAATATGAAGAAGAAGTATTAAGGCATGAAGTAACACATTGTTTGTTGTTTCAGATGGGGTATTCGTTCCATAATGATGAGGAATGGGTAGAGAAGATAAGCAAGATAAGTAAGGTACTAGAAGATACGATAGAAAGTATTGACAAAACAAAAGCAGAGTGATACAATGAAAGTGGATTGAGGAAGAGAAGTAGAGGCTTTCTTAATCTAACAAACATCACACATCAAATAAGATGTATCTCAGTGTTACTTCTCGTAAGTAGCACAGAGTAGGTATGAGTATGTATCTATTCTGTGGTGCTTAAGAAAAAAAGCACTAAGGATTACCCCTTTTTACATAGAAAGTTTTTTATTTTCTAATGTGTTGTGTTTAAAATTGTAAACTAAGAACTTTTTTTGACCAAAAAATGACACTGCTTATTATAGGCAGTGTGCTGAGATGTATAAAAAAACGAGCATGGAAGAAAGGTTTTCGTTCTAGAGAGTTTCTGTGGAGGTTTGAATCCTCTGAAATCCATTATATCTTGGCACAGTGCTTATGAATAACTCTAAATGCACACTATTTTAACCCCCTTTATTGAAAGAGACTTTAAATAAGAGTCTCTTTTATTATTGATAAAGGGAAATTAAAGTGATATAATAAAGATGTAAATAAAGGGATTGTGATGCCGATGAGAAGAAAAGTAGAAAATAAGGAAAAAGATTAGGTGGAAAAATGTTAATGTAATGTTTTTTTGCCTTTTTTTTAAATAAAGAGAAGGAAAGGAGAAAGTGATGGATGATATTTATAATGAAATAAGGAAGGCAATGTTCAAGAATGTTGATGAATTATATCGAAATAGGAAGAAAATAAGAAAAGAATATCAAAATTTAGAGGAATATGCAAAAAAAGAAGTATATAAGTGGTGGTTTTTCTTTTATTTGTGTCAATTAAAGAACCCTTTGAAGGAATTATTGTGGGATTATTTGAATAATAGAGGGAATGAACAAATACTTGCAAATGAATATAAAAACTTTTGTGAAAAGAGGAAAATGCTTTATCCCCCTGAAATTGACAAAATAGACTAATTATAATATAATTATCGCAGTAAGATATACCAAAAAGGAGATAATTATATGATACATACAATATTAACAACAGCCATAGGGAGCATTACTTCTTTAATTATAGGATACTTAATAAAAAGCCTTTCTAACTATAAAAAAAGAGATGATGTTCAAAGCAAAGCCCTAAGAAATATACTTAAAGGGAATTTAGTGAATCAATTTTATGTTTATGAAGAAATAGGAAGTGTTCCTAGATATGTTAAAGAAGCATGGTATGATATGTTTGAAAGTTATACTGAATTAAATGGGAACAGTTTCGTTAAACATGATATCGAACCAAAATTTGCAAAACTTACAATTAAAGATTAGTTTGACTTTTAGAAATAAAAGGTTTATAATATGCTGCAAAAAGGAGGGAATATATGGGTAACACTAGAGATTTTAAAGAAAATTCCGAAGAAAGTTTAGCGATGGAACTTTTAAAAGACTTCAAAAAGCAAAATAAAAGACAATTTGTGATAATATTGGTTTTACTTTTAATGTTTACTTGTTTACTTGGATATACTATCTGGTTATTAAATGATATAGGCACTACAACTGATACAATAGATATTGATGATGTTGATAACATAGATAATTCACATATTAAAATAGGTGATGACTTATGGGAAAGATAAAACTAACTAAAACAACGAAATATCGTAAATCTCAAACTACTAAAGATAAAAACGGTATGCTACATTGCAATTCATGTGGATGTGGTTCTGCCACAATAATCTAAGCATAAGCCTATTAAAGGAACTCGTAAGAGAATTGCTAATCCGTGGAATCACACGGAATAAAGATAGGCTTAAAAAACCTATCTTTTTTATAAAACGAAAAATAGCAAAAATTCGTTTTATATATAAAAAATACACAATCATTGTGTAAATACTATGAAAAAAAACATAAAAATGCACATTATTTTCAAAAAAATGTGCAAAATTGAAAGGAGAAAAGATAAAATGATAAATTCAGTACAAGAAAATGCTTTAACTTTAGAGAGTAACACTGCTAACATCCCTTTTGCTAGCGATGTAGTGCGTACTAGGTCGGCAAATTGTGTGTGTGGAGGATGGTTAAATCATTCAACAGGAGGAACTCAATATCAAATAACAAATGCTGGTATTTACGAAATTATGTTTAACACAAATGTAACTTCTGCTACTGTTGGTGCTACTGCTCTAGGTATTAAAGCAAATGGCGAATTATTAAGTGGTACAGAAATGGATTATACTGTTGCTACTGCCAATGTATATGGTAATGTATCTGCTAATAGACTTTATAGAGTTTGTGGTAATGGTTCAGTAACTATTACAGTTGGCTCTCTACCTACTAGTGGTGCTACTGCAACTCAAATACCTGCTATTAAGAATGCTTCATTAATCATAAAAAGACTAGGGTAATGCTTGAATAACTTTCAAAAATAGCGTATAATTATTTTGGAGGTATAAATTGTGAAAACAAATTTAGAAAATAAAAAAATAGGATACGTTAGAGTTATTAAAAAAACAAATGAAAGAGAAAGGGATTATATAGTTTATGAATGTGAATGTTTATTATGTGGAAAAACTTTTAAACAAAATAGTGGTTATTTATCTAAAAGGCTTAAAAGTGGGAAACCAACTTCTTGTGGTTGTTTGCTTAAGCATAATCATTTATATAAGCATGGGCTTTCTACAACAAGAGTTCATAGAATATGGAATAATATGAAACAAAGATGTAGAGATAAAAATTGTTCAGCATATAAGAATTATGGTGGAAGAGGCATAGAAGTATGTGAAGAATGGCTAAAGGACTTCATGAACTTTTATAATTGGGCTATGGAAAATGGTTATCGAGATGATTTAACTATTGACAGAATAGACGTTAATGGTAACTATGAACCATCAAATTGCAGATGGTTGCCCAAATCAGAGCAATCAAAAAACAGAAGAGGTATAAGATATATAACATATAATGGAGAAACTAATACTTTAGAATATTTTGCCAAAAAATTTAATATTAACAAAGTAACATTATATACTAGATTAAAAAGAGGCTGGAATATTGATAAAATATTAAATGAGCCTACACATTTAAACTATATAAAATTACCAGAAAACAGATGAATAATGAAACTAAAATGCCATGGAATTATGATATTTTAAATATCATTTCCATAGCAAGTTATTTATTGTCTATTCAAAACTTACAATTAAACCAGCAACAGACAAGTAATGATGATATAAATAAGCATTTGCAAGACCAAGATAAGATATTGCATGAGCAAAATGAAAGATATTTAACTAAAATAATTCAGCAAAATGAAGAAATACTAACTCTATTGAAAGGAGGAAAGAATGAAAATTAAAGAATACATTGAAAGAATAATTGAAAATGGCAAGTCAGAGGATATGGAAGAACTATCTAATATGCTCGATGAGGCTATTATCAAATTGAAAGTCTTAGAGCCAGAATGCTACGACAAATATAAAATGAAGTTAATGGGAATGGCATACAACTATAAATTTGACTATGATACTGCCTGTGAAATAGTAAATAGTATGAAACCTTTAGGTGAATATTGGGATTATGAGGCTACTAAGAATTTAAAAGATGATTATGATATAGATGATGTGGATTTCTATATAGTTATGAACAGTTTGGTTAATGATTATGGAAAAGTAATAGATAAAGAAGATACCAACACCTATGCTAAACTGGCAAGGTCCTTTATATTAGATGAAGATGCCAAAAAGAACAAGGTATGGATATACTTTACTAAAATAGTTAAATAGATTGACAAATTAGTAAAAAAGAGTTATAATTTAATTGCAAGCAGAGGGATTAGATTATGGCACGACCGTATTAATGTCTTAGTTTGCTTTCTTTTAAAATTATTTTATGAAAAAAAAGACTCAGTTAACTAGTCTTTTTTTCTATGTATATTTCACAATGAGGATATTCTCTATTATATTCAACACGAGAGCCATCAAATGAAGTAACTATTGTATAATTATCATCTTCCAGAACTTTATACTTAACTAAAATATCACATGTAGCCTGCAAAAGATTGGTTAAATCACATCTTCTTCTTGTTTCCATAAAGTATAAAACCTTTAAGTTTATTGGGTAATTTATAGGCTCATCTAATTCTGGCATATAGGCTTTGCACTTTCTTTCGTACTCTTGATAAGGTTTGCTAGGCAAAATCATAGGTCTTCCTCTCACAATCACTATGTTTGAGTGATTTTTTTTTGTAACAGGATTTATTGGTATTTCTATCTTCATCTCTTTATTTTCCTTTCTTTATGGTATATAAACATAATATATCATTAATTGACTATTTTGTAAAGTTATGATAATATTTACTTGATAAGTATGGGAGGGATTATTTTGAATAAAACTAAAGAAAATAATAGAGAAATAGTCAATAATAACTTCAATGATTTAAGAGAATTGGAACAATTTTATACAACAGGTAAAGTTGATGATGTCCTTGAAAAAATAGAAAAAAAGAAAGAAATGGTGGTAAAAGAAATCATAAAATATCAGAAAGACCACACTATAAAACTTAAGAATAAAGATGGTAAAACTTATGGAAGTATAGTAAAAATGAATCCATTAGTTATTAATAATTACTTTTTTAAGCCTATAACCTCAATAACAAGTCAAGAACCAATCTATAATGCAGAAAAATTAGGCATGGTTTTTGATTATTATTGCTTTTTATTATCAAATGTCAATGATAAAATAGGGTATTTCCCTAGTTCGCTTACCAGTTTCTGTAAATTAGCAGGAATAACCCTTAACACTTTGAGAGGTTATAAATCTAGTACAGATTATAGTATGAGGGTTGTTGTAGAAAAAATATATGACCAAATTGGGGATGAAAATGTTACAATGAGCCAAATGGGTGTTGTAAAAGAGAGAAGTACAATATTTAAGATGAAATCTCAAAATGAAATCGTAGAAAAGGCACAACCTAACATCAATATAAATATAACTGAAAAACCAGATATGGAAAGAATTGAAGAAAGAATAGGCAAATATAAGAAATTTGCTGGAAAAAAGGGTAATAACTAATGACTGAAGAACAAAAGCAAATAAAGAGTGCTATTTTATCTATACTAGACATTTTACAAAACAATTTTAAATATTCCTATGGGAAAAAGATAAGTTTTGATGAAGTATTCGAAATGATGAACGATTTATATGTTTTGTTCAATAATTTTGAGCAAAATACACAAGAATGTGGCGAATTAGTAGTTAAAAGATATATTCCACTACTTGATTTACTGATAGCAATAGATAAAAACTATAATCATTTGGTTGAATACGAAAAACATTTGAAAAATGCTTATAAATTGGGTGCTAGAGTGTCTTTAGAACACTATATGGTCTATAGGGAATGGAATGAGCCAGAAAAAGAGAAATTTTTTGAGCCTAGATATAACATACTTGTTGGGTATATGCACTACTTACAAGAATTGGAATGCAATCCCAATTTTACCACCTTAATATTTAATGCTCCTTCTGGTTATGGCAAACTTATAGCAAATGATATTCCTGTTTTAACAAAAGATGGCTGGAAAAAACATGGTGATTTAAAAGTTGGTGATTATGTAATATCACCTAAAGGCGAATTTGTAAGAGTAAATATAGTTCATCCAAAAAGATTGGCAAATTGTAAGGTTATATTTGAAGATGGCGAAGAAATACTGTGCCATAATCAACATGAATGGTGTGTCTATGACAGAATGGCAAAAAAGACTAAAGAGAGAGTTGAAACAACATACTTGATGCAACATTTGAAAGAAAAAGATGGCAGAAATCGATTTTTAATTCCACTAAGAGAAATGGTGAAGGGCGAAGAAAAAGAGTTGCCAGTTGACCCATACACTTATGGTGTCTGGCTTGGTGATGGTTCTACTAATCAAGGAAGAATAACTCAAAATAATAATGATGTTTCAATTTTTGATTATATACCTTATGAAATATCAAATGTATATGATGGCATTAGTGAAAATGTAAAATCATATCATTTAAAAGGATTAGCCAATGATTTACACAAGTTGGGATTATGTTATCAAAAACATATAGAAGAAAAATATATACATGATAGTTACTTAACTGCGAGTATAGGACAAAGACTTGAATTATTGGCTGGTATTATAGATACAGATGGTTATTTAGATAAAACTAAACAAAGATATATTATTACCACCTGTGGAGAAAAACTTAAAGATGATATTGTTTCATTAATTTCTACATTTGGTTGGAGAGTTTGTGTTACAACAACACCACCAACAACAAGTACGAATGGAATTGTTGGCAAAAAAAATACATATTACATAGGATTTAATCCAACGATTAAAATACCATGCAAATTGGAAAGAAAGAAATTAAATAAGGTCCATAAACAAAGAAGAATAGGAATAGCAAGAATAGAATTAATAAATCCAACAGAAGGTAACTGTATTACTGTTGATGGTGGGTTATATTTGGTTGGAAGGACATTAAAAATAACTCATAATACTTATCCTAAAAAGGTTAGTGAGGCTTGGAGTTTTGGAATAAATAACACTGGAGCAATATTGGCTCTATGTTCTAATGATGATGTCGTTAAATCAGGTTCTAGAAGTGTAATAGATGAAATAAAAAGTGAACAATTTGGCGAAGTTTTTCCTAACATGAAGTGGAACGAAAATGATAAAGATTTCTTCTTAAAAGAAACTGATGAAAAGTGGAAGTTAAAGACTTGCAAACTTCCTTATAGTTATTATGCTAAAACTACACAAGCCAATGTAGTAGGTTCTAGGGCAAGTAAATCTATACACATAGATGACTTGTATCCAGACTATAAGGAGGCTATGAATCAGGCATTAAATAAATACTATTACAATAAATCTATAACAGTATGGGAGAAAAGATTCGTTCAGAACAAAAAGCCAAAGGTTTGTATAACAGGAACTTTATGGGCTAGTGGAGACTATATTGATTTAAAAATCCAACAATTGAAGAAAGAACATAAATTCTTTAAGCATCCGAAGTATCCATATACATACATAAGTGAGGACAAATCTTGTGCAATAATCCAAGTACCAGCCCTAGATTATGAAACTGGAGAAAGTACTTGTCCTGAATTGAAATCAACATCAGAATTACTAAAAGAAAAGGCTAACATGGAAGAATACCTATGGGAAACAAACTTCCAACAAAAGCCTACAAATCCTGAATCGTTGATATTTAGTTATGATAAGTTAAGAACATATAGTACTGTTCCTGAAAGTGACTACAAAGGTACTTATGCCGTAATAGATGCTACCAGAAAAACTGGTAAAGACTTCTTTGCAATGCCTATATTCAGGAAAGTGGCTAATGATAATTTGTTTGATTACTATTTAATAGATGCTTTATTTACCAGAACTGCCACAAAAGATATGTATAATGATATTGTTGATAAGATAATTGAAAATAACATAGTATTTATGGTAATAGAGTCGAATGTAACCAGCGAATTAAAATCAAATGTAGAAAGAATATGTATGGAAAGAGGTATTGTACCTCCAGAAATAATTGAAAAATACAATGTAGAAAATAAATCAGCCAGAATAACAAATGAAATGCACCTTGTAAAAAAAGTCTTGATTTTCCCTGACAAAACAATGTATGGAGTAAATACTGACATAGGTAAATTCATGG
>QWBY01000205.1_pt1 | contig 46507 bp, 46 predicted proteins | sample 1972471 | NCBI WGS metagenome assembly QWBY01 (sample SAMN09866722, study PRJNA288562) | Human gut metagenome isolate term6_stool, whole genome shotgun sequencing...
ACCAATGTTACCACATAGAGTTTGTCCAAGCTGTGGTTATCATAAAGGCAAAGAAGTTCTTGAGTTAAATTAAGATAGTGGTAACACTATCTTTTTTTAATATCAAAAATAAGGGGAAATTATGAAGATAATTATAGATACTTATGGAGTAGATGATGGAATAAAGATTCCAATAGAAGGTGCAATTAGTGCTTTAAAAGAAAAAGATTTTGTGCCAGTTTTTTCTGGAGATAAAGAAAAAATCGAAAAAATTATTGATGGAAGAATAAAATCCTACGAAATAATAGATGCTAAAGACAAAATTGAAAATAATGAAGATCCAGTAAAGGCTATAAGAAGAAAAAAAGATTCTACAATGGTTAAAGCTTTCGAAAAATTAAATGAAGATGGTTACGATGGATTAGTTTCTGCAGGCTCAACAGGAGCAATCCTTGCAAGCGGATTATTTATTTCTGGAAGAATTAAAGGAATAAAAAGAGCTTGCATTGCAACAAGCCTACCAACTTATGAAAATACAACTTTATTATTGGATACTGGGGCAAATATGGATTGCAAAGCAGAATTTTTAAAAGAATTTGCAATAATGGGAAGTGTTTTTGCAAAAAATGTACTTCATATAGAAAATCCTACAGTTTCACTTTTAAATGTTGGAATCGAAGAACACAAGGGCAACAAATTAGCAAAAGAAACTTACAAATTATTGGAAGAATCTTCAATAAATTTTAAAGGAAATATTGAAGCAAGAGATTTGTTTACTGGCAAGACTAATATAGTAATAGCTGATGGATTTGACGGAAATATTGCTATAAAAACTGCAGAAGGTGTAATTAGTCTTTTTAGTAAGGAAATTAAAGATGCAATTTACAAATCATTTTCAACAAAAATTGGGGGAGCCTTGATAAAAAATTCTTTAAAAGAAAATTTATCAAAATATAACTCAGATTCTATAGGAGGAGCTCCACTTTTGGGAGTAAACCAATATGTTTATAAGGCTCACGGCAATTCTAATGAAAAAGCATTTAGCTCAGCGATTTTAGGCCTAATCGATTATGTAAATACAAATACAATAGAAAAAATAAAAGGAGAATTAGAATGATAAGAGAAGAATTAATTGAATTAGTAAAAGAAAATTTAGATATTAATGAAGATGAAATTGATTTTGAAAAAGAAATCACAGAATATGATATAGATTCAATAGATATGCTTGATTTTATAATGGCAATTGAAGACAAATATGATATTGAATTTTCTGATGATGAATTAGATGAAATCGAAAAATTTTCAGATGTAATATCTTTAATAGAAAGCAAAAATTAATGAAATTAAGTAAAGAAAGATTAGAAGAAATTGAAAAACTTGAAGAGAGTATAGGCTACATTTTTAAAAATAAAAATCTTATTGATGTAGCCCTTACTCACTCTTCTTATATTAATGAGAGCAAGGATGAAAATAAATCATCAAACGAAAGATTGGAATTTTTGGGAGATAGCATTCTTGATTTAATTGTAAGCGAAGAACTTTACAAAAATCACAAAACATATCCAGAAGGAAAATTAACAAAAATAAGATCAAGGATAGTTTGTACTTCATCTTTTTCAAAAGCAAGCGAAAAATTTAATTTATCTTCATATTTGTTGTTTGGAAAAGGAGAAGAAAGTCATAATGGTAGGGAAAAAAAATCTGTAAAAGCAGATACTTTTGAGGCTTTTTGTGCTGCAATTTATCTTGATGCAGGATATGATTTTCTAAAAGATTTTTTAATGAAAAATTATTATGAAATTGTAAAAGAACTTCTAGAAAATGACTTGCTTTTTATTGATTACAAAACAAAATTACAAGAGTATTTTAACAAGACGAACAGAATAATTTTAAAATATAAACTTGTAAAAGAAGAAGGTCCAGAGCATAATAAAACATTTTATATGGAAGTTTCAGCCAAAAATAAAAAACTTAGCACTGGCAAGGGAAAAAATAAAAAGGAAGCAGAACAAATGGCAGCAAGAATCGCTTATAAGAAGTTGACAAATGAGTAAAAAAGAATATATAATACCAATTTTTATACCATTTTTGGGTTGTCCCCACGATTGTGCTTTTTGCAATCAAGTCAAAATTACAAATTATAAGGACAATATAAATAAAGAAAATACTATAAGGCAAATTAATCAATACTTATCATATTTTCCAAAAAATGAAAATCTTAAAGAAATTGCATTTTTTGGTGGCTCATTTACAGGTCTTGATGAGAAAGTAATGACTTCTTATCTTGAAATTGCACTTAATTATAAAAAGAAGGGAATTATTGATAGAATCAGATTATCTACAAGACCTGATTATATAAATAATTCTATTCTTGATATATTAAAAAAATATGAAGTTGATGTAATTGAACTTGGAATACAATCGCTTGATAATGAAATATTAAATGCAAATGAGAGAGGTCATAGTAAAGAAGATTCAATTATGGCAAGCAAATTAATAAAAGATTATGGTTTTAAATTAGGTCATCAAATCATGCCAGGTCTTTATAAGGATTCTTTTGATAAAGCTATCAAAACAGGATTAGAGTCTATAAAAATGAATCCTGATATGGTAAGAATATATCCAACTTTGGTTATAAAAGATACAAAACTTGAAAAATTATATAAAGAAGGTTTATATAAGCCTCTTAGCTTGGATGAAGCTATTGAAATATCTAGTAGGCTTTATATGATTTATTCATACAAAAAAATTCCAGTAATAAGAATAGGACTTCAGCCAACAGAAAATATAAATGAAAAAAAAGATGTTGTTGCAGGGCCTTTTCATCCTTCAATTAGACAATTGGTTGAAACAAATATTCACAAAATTTATTTGGAAGAATTAATAAATAAGTATAGGCTAAAAAATAAGATAAAAATTCATATATCAAACAGAGAAATTTCAATAATAGCTGGAAATAAAAAAGCAAACAAAAATTATTTTTACAAAAAATATGGCTTGGTTATAAATTTTGAAAATGATGAAAATAATTTTATAGAGTATGAGGATAAAAAAATATCCTATGATATTGAAAATTTTATGAGAGAATTTGTAGAAAAAACTTACGGTGGTGATTTATATTAGATTAGAAAGTGTTGAACTTAAAGGATTTAAGTCCTTTGCTAATAGGACAAAAATAAAATTTGATAATCAAATAACTGCTGTAGTTGGTCCAAATGGTTCTGGGAAATCAAATATAGCAGATGCCATAAAATGGGTTTTAGGTGAACAATCAGTAAAATCTTTGAGAGGAAAGAAGATGGATGATGTAATCTTTCAAGGAGCTGATGATAAAAAACCTATGAATATGGCGGAAGTAAATCTTTCATTTAATAATAAAGATAGAGCCTTGTCTAGTGACTATGATCTTGTAAAAATTTCTAGAAGAATTTTTAGAAATGGCGACAATGAGTATAGGTTAAATGGAAAAAGAGTAAGGCTTAAAGATATAAAAGAATTATTTTTGGATACAGGTATTGGGAAAGAAGGATATTCTGTAATTGGCCAAGGAAGAATTGATGAAATTTTAAATTCATCAAATCAAGAAAGAAGAAATATTTTTGAAGAAGCAAGTGGAATTGCAACTCACAAATATAGAAGAGAAGAATCCCTAAAAAAACTATCTAAGGTTGATGAAGATCTTGAGATAATTCAAAGAGAATGGGACTACAAAAATAAGGATAAAAATAAGCTTGAAATTGAAGCGAAAAATTTTGAAAAATATACTGAAATTGAAAGTTTACTTAATGAAAAAGCCTATTTATTTTATGCAAATAAATCAAAGTCTTTAAACGAAAAAAATAAAGATTTAATTGAACAAATTAAAATTTTAAAAAATAATCAAGAAGAAAAAACTAGAGAATTTGATAAAATAAATGAATCATTATTGCCGATAGCAGAAAATATCAGAGATTTAGAAAATAAATATAAAAATCTTAACCAAAATATTTTAGATAATGAAAAAAATATTGATAAGTACACTAATAAGATAAATCTTGATAGGCAAAAATTGTCTTATAATAAAAAAGATTTAGAAAGAAATAACAGTGATTTTAAATCTTATGATGAGAAATTTAAAAATTATGAGATTTCACTAAAAAACCAAAAAGATAAGCTTGAAAATACAAAAAATGTAATAAGGAATTTAGAAGAAAAAAATAGAAAATTATCTGAAAAAAAAGATGAAAGCATAGATTTATTATCTTCAATACAAAAAGAAATTGAAAGATTAAAAAAAGAAGGCGAAGATTTAAATAAATTAATATATGACTATGATATAGATCAAAAAACAAGAACAATTCTTGAAAAACAAAGATTTGAAAATAACAAGATAATCAATGAAAAAATTCAAGAATTAAATTCTGATTTGTCAAATATTAGCAAAGATTTAAATGAATTGGAAAATGAAAAAGAAAATCTTTCAAAAGATATTGAAGAAAAAAATACAAATCTTGAAAAGATAAAAGAAAAAATTTTAAATGAAATAAATAAAAAAGATGATTTAGAAAAAGCAATCAACCAAAACAAACTTTCTTGCAAAGAAGAAATATCAAATTATAAGATACAAAAGTCTTTGATGGAAAGAAATGAAGGGTATTTTTATTCTGTTTCAGATTTTTTGAAAAAAACCAAAAATACAGAGATTGAAAAATTATATATAAATACCTTAGCAAATCTTATAACTGTAAAATCAGGTTATGAAGAAATAATTGAAAATCTTATAGGTCAAGGGCTTCAAAATATTGTAACATGGTCAAAAAAAGATACTAGGGAGATAATTAATTTTGTAAATAAAAATAAGCTTGGAAGAATTACATTTTTACCTTTGGATTCAATAAAACAAAATAAAAAAGCCAGAGTTGAAGAAAAAGAAGTTATAGCAATGGCTTATGATTTGGTTAGTTTTGATTCGAAACTTGAAAATATCATTAATCATTTTCTTTCAAATACGGTTGTAGTAAAAAATATAGACGATGCTGTAAGCTTATCAAACAAAATTAAGGGATATAGGATAATTTCTTTAAATCTTGATTTAATTAATACTTGGGGTTCAATGGTTGCCGGAGTTAATAAGGCTAGAAAATCAAATATTAATATCCTAAATAGAAATAAAAAAATAAATGAAATAAAGTCTAGGATAAATAAATTAAGAAATGAAAGAAATGACTTATTAGAAAATTATAATTCTTTAAATATAGAATTAGAAGAAAATCAAAGATTAAGGCAAAAAAAAGAAGATGAATTAGTAAAAGCTAATGAAAATTTAATAGATATAAGGTCTATTTTTGACAAAAAAAATTATCAAAAGCAAAGTCTAATTCAAAGAATTGACGAGTTAAAAGAATCTTTGAACGAATCAAAAGAAGAAGAAAATTTCAAAGATATAGAAAAAATCAAATTAAAACTTTCAAATGTAAAAAAAGAAGATGAGATTTTAAAGGAAAAATCTATTGAAAATAGCAAACTAATAAATGATTTATCAAACGAAATATTTAAAAACAAAAATACTATTGAAATAAATACAAGAGATTTAAATATTTTAGAAAATAGGATAAGTGAAGATGAAAATAGTCTTTTGAATTTGAAACAAAATATAGAATTTAATCAAAAAATGAAAAAATCCTTAGAAGAAAGTTTGATAAATTTAGAAAAAGAAATAAGTGCTTGTGAAAATAAGGTTGTAGATACAAAAGAAAAAGTAAAAGAAGACGAGAAAAATAAAATCAAGATTTCTATGGAAATTGATGAGAAGAAAAACTCTAATCATAAGTTATTATCCCTATCTAAAAATATAGAAAATGAGTTAAATGAATATTCTATGAAAATAGTGAAGTTTAATTACAAACTTGAAGCTATAAGCAAGGATTTGAAAAATTTAGAAGATGAAATTAGACCATTTATTTCAAAATCGCTAGAAGATTTAAAAGAAAATAATTACGAAAATTCTTCAAAGCAAATTAAAAAGGAAGAATTATTTAATCTTCAAAAAGAATTGACTCAAGTCGGATTTTTTGATGAAAATTCCAAAGAAGATTTTGAAAAAGCCTACAAAGAATTTGAATTTTTAGATAAGCAAAAAATTGATCTTGAAAAGTCCAAAAAAGATATTGAAAAAATGATAAAAAAGCTTGAAGAAGATATGAAAGATGAATTTATAAAAAATTTCAATATAATTGATGAAAAATTTCAAAGGATATTTAAAGAATTGTTTATGGGAGGAAAGGCAAAGCTAAGCCTTGATTCAAATGATTTATTAGATGCGGGAATTGATATATCTGCTTGCCCTCCAGGAAAAAGTACAAAAAATATAAGCTTACTTTCTGGTGGAGAAAAATCACTAACGGCTGTGGCTTTATTGTTTGCAATATTTGAAACAAATCCTGCTCCATTTTCTTTATTAGATGAGATTGATGCGGCTATGGACGAATCAAATATAAAAAGATATATAGATTATTTAAAATCTTTATCTGACAAAACACAATTTATAATGATAACTCACAGACAAACTACCATGCAATTGGCAGAAAAAATTCATGGAGTCACAATTGGCGATGGTGGAATTTCGAAAATTTATTCGATAGACTTTGATGATGAAAAATAGAAGGAGAAAAAATGGCAATTAGAAATATAAGACAAGTTGGAGATCCTATTTTAAGAAAAACTTCAAAAGAAGTAAAAGAAGTTAATGATAGAATTAAAATTTTATTAGATGATATGGCAGAAACAATGTATAAGGCTGATGGAGTTGGACTCGCAGCACCACAAGTAGGACTTTTAAAAAGAGTTATAGTTGTGGATGTTAGAGATGAAGATGGTTTGATTAAACTTGTAAATCCAGAAATTATTGAAAAAGATGGAGAACAAGTTGGAGTTGAAGGATGTCTTTCGGTTCCAAATTTCAATGCAAATGTAAAAAGACCTGCCCATGTTGTTGTAAAATATTTAGACGAAAATGGAGATGAGAAAAAAATAGAAGCTGAAGGCCTAAAAGCTGTAGCTCTTTGCCATGAAATTGATCATTTAAATGGGATTTTATTTATAGATAATTATGAAGAGGAAGTTAAATTTGACGAATAAAATAAATATATGTTTTATGGGAAGTCCAAAGTTTTCACTAGAAACTTTGGATATTCTTAATAAAAACGAAAATATAAACCTAAGTTTAGTTGTAAGTGGAAAAGATAAAAAAAGAAATAGAAATAAATTTAAGCTAACAGTAGTTAAGCAATATGCTTTGGATAATAATATTGAAGTTGTTACTCCAGATAGTGTAAACACAGATGAATTTATAAATTTATTAAAAGAAAAAAATATTGATTATATAGTAGTAGTTGCTTTTGGTCAGTTGATAAAAGAAAAATTATTAGAAGAATATAAAAATAAAATAATCAACTTGCATCCATCATCTCTACCAAAATACAGAGGCTCTAGTCCAGTACAATTTAGCCTATTAAATGGTGACAAAAAAACTCATGCATCAGCCATGCTTATAGAAAAAGGAATGGACTCAGGGGATATTATAAATCAAAAAGAAGTTGAAATAAATGATGAAGATGATTTTACATCTTTAAGTGAAAAACTATCAAAAATTGGAAGTGAAGTTATACTTGAGTCTGTATTAAATTATGATGATTTTATGAAAAATAGAGTAAAGCAAGATAATGATAAAGCAACTTTTACAAAAAAAATTACAAAAGAAATGGGAAAGATTGATTTTAATCAATCAAAAGAAGAAATAATAAATAAAATTAGAGCTTTTGTAGAATTTCCAAAGGCATATTTTTCATATAAAAATGAAAATGTAAAAATTTTAAAAGCAAGCCCAGTTGAAATTGAAAATCCAAAAATATCTTTTGTATATAAGGCTAACAAAAATGACAAAATTATTATTGGCTGTAAAAATGGCGGGATAAGAATTGAAAAAATTCAATTTCCAGGCAAAAAAGCTATGGATACAAAATCTTTTTTACTTGGAAATGATTTTGAAGAAGGAATTTATTTAGGATAATATGGAAGATTTTAAATTAATATTAGATGGCCTTTATAGAATTTCCTACAAAAATGAAAAATCTACAGATATTATTAATGAAATAGCAAAAAAAGTAGAAGACATTTCCTATATAACAAAAAATATATATGGAGTTTTGGAAAATAAGTTATATCTTGAGTACATTTTGGCAAAATTGTCAAAAATAAAAGTGAAAAAATTGGACAAAAAGGTAAAACTTATTTTGTTAATTGGAATTTATAATATTCATTTTTTAGATAGAAAAAATTATGCAATAGTAAATGAATTAGTAAATCTTACCAAAAAAGTATCTTTTAAATCAAAATCTTTTGTAAATGCTATTTTAAGATCTTATATAAGAGATGAAAAAAATTTATCAAAAATAAATATAGAAAATGATGAAGAATTTAATTCGATAAAATATTCCATGCCTTTGTGGATTATAAAATATTTAAATGATTCATACGGGAAAGATTATACTCAAAAATTTTTAGATTCTTTGAATAAGGAAAGAAAATTATCTATAAGGATAAATAAAACAAAAATCACAAGAGAAAAATTAAAAAATCTTTTGGAAGATAGGGGATATATTGTAGAAGACTCTTTGATTTCGACTTTAAGCCTTGTAATTAAAAATCCTAAGTCTTTAGCAAGCACAGAAGAATTTAAAAAAGGATTTTTTACAATCCAATCAGAAGCTTCTATAAAAGTTTGTGAGATTCTTAATCCTAAAAAAAATTCAAATATTTTAGATATATGTGCAGCTCCAGGAACAAAGACATCTTTATTAGCTGAGCTTTGCGATAATTCATCAAAAATAATTGCAAATGATATTTCTTTTAATAAATTATCGAAAATAAATGAAAATATTAAAAGATTGGGACTAAAAAATATAGAAATTACAAATTTTGATGCTAGTATTTTAAAGGAAGAATACAAAGAAAAATTTGATTATATTTTATGCGATTTGCCATGTTCTGGTCTTGGGGTTATGGATAGAAAACCAGAGATAAGATATAATAGGACTATGGAAGATGTTATTAGTCTTTCAAAACTTCAAAAAAATATTTTGGATAAGGCTTTTTTATATTTAAAAACAGGTGGAATTTTAGTATTTTCTACTTGTACAATTGGAAATATTGAAAATAAAGATAATTTCAATTATTTATCCAAGAAAAAAAGGCTTAAAAATATAAAAATTAATGGAAAAGATTACTTGGAATTTAATAGTTTTGAAGATGAAACTGATGGATTTTTCTTAACAAAATTTGAAAAGATATGATTATGAAACAAACAATAAATGACAAAACTATCAAAGAATTAGAAGAAATTTTTCTAAATTTAGGATTTCAAAAATTTAGGGCAAAACAAGTTTTTAGACAAATCCATGTAAATAAAATAAATGATTTTTCTAAAATGACTGATTTGTCAAAAGATATGAGGGAAAAATTAGATCAAATTTTCTATTTTCCAAAGATTAAAATTTTAAAAGAATTTAAATCTAACTTGGATAAAACAAAAAAATATTTATTTGAACTAGATGATGGAAATATTATTGAAGCTGTTTTTATGGAATACAATAATAGAAATACAATTTGTATTTCGTCACAAGTAGGATGCAAAATGGGATGCAAATTTTGTGCATCTACCAAAAATGGTCTTGAAAGATCTTTGTTGGCATCTGAAATAATAGAAGAAATTTATCTTTTAGAAAGAGAAAATTCAGATATTAATAATATTGTTGTCATGGGAATAGGAGAGCCTCTAGACAATTTTTCAAATATAGAAAAATTTATTAAAATAATTACAGATGACAATGGAAGAAATTTATCTCACAGAGCAATAACAATTTCTACTGTAGGACTTGTTGATAAAATTTATAAGCTTGCAGATTTGGGATATGATATTAATTTGGCTGTTTCCCTACATTATGCTTTTGATAAAAAAAGAATGGAATATATGCCAAGTGCAAAAAAATATAAAATAAAAGATATTGTTAAAGCTTGTGATTATTATTTTGAAAAAACAAAAAGAAGAATTTCTTATGAATATGTTGTCATAGATGGGGTAAATAATTTAAAAGAAGACATTGATAAATTGGAGAAACTTTTTAAAGGTAAAAATATTCATATAAATCTTATTCCTTTAAATCCAATAGAAGAATTTAAATATTCAAAAACTAAGTCTAATGTAATGGATCAATTTCAAAAAAAATTATCAACTAGGGGTTTAAATGCAACTATAAGAAGATCAATGGGCTCAGATATTGATGCATCATGTGGACAACTTAGAAATAACTATGCGAGGTAGAAATGAAATTTAGTACTATTTCAAATATCGGCAAAGTAAGGAGCGAAAATCAGGATTATTATGGAAATCTTGATTTGGAAAATTATAGTTTTTTTATTGTAGCCGATGGTATGGGTGGATATAATGGAGGAGAAATTGCTTCAAAACTTGCAGCAAAATATTATTTAGAATATATAAAAAATTCTAATATTAAAGATTTTTCTTCTATTATTGACTTGCAAGAAGAAGCTTTACAAAGTGCAAATGATAAAATTTTTTCTTTATCAAAATCATACGAAGAATATGCAAATATGGGAACAACTGTAGTTTGTGTTTGCATAGATTATGAAAAAAAATCTTATCATATAACACACATTGGTGATTCTCGATGCTACATATATTCAGATAAAAAATTACAACTTATAACTAGAGATCATTCTTTGGTAAATGATCTTATAGATTCAGGCTCTCTTACAGAAGATGAAGCAGAAAATTTTGCAAATAAGTCTACTATAACAAGAGCAGTTGGAGTAGGAAGTAAAATCAGACCAGATTCTAGGTCTTTGGATATGAAAGATAGTGATATAATGCTTATGGTTACTGATGGTTTGACAAATGAAGTTAGTGATGTAGAAATAGAAGCTATTATTGCCAATAATTCTACTGCTGATAAAATTTCATCAAGCCTAGTTGATTTGGCGATTAAAAATGGTGGACATGATAATATCACTGTAACTACAATTTTGATTTGAGGTAAGTATGGACAATATTATTTTAGGTAATAGGTATAAATTGCAAGATCTTATTGGTGTAGGAGGAATGGCAAAAGTTTATAAGGCGACTGATAGACTTCTACAAAGAGATGTAGCAATAAAAATTTTAAAAGATCAATATGCTGAAGATGAAGAATTTGTAAAGAAATTTTCTAATGAAGCTTTATCAGCAGCAAGACTTACACATGTAAATATTGTGAGTGTTTATGATATAGGCGAAGATTTAATTGAAGGCAAAAAAATTCATTATATAGTAATGGAATATGTTGATGGAGAAACGCTAAAAGATAAAATTGATAGGGAAAAAAATCTATCTAATCATGATATAGTGGATTATTCAATTCAAATTGCACAAGCACTTAATCAAGCTCATTCATCAAATATTATTCACAGAGATATAAAACCACAAAATATTTTGATGGATAAATATGGCTTATTAAAAGTTACAGATTTTGGGATAGCTAGAGTTTCTACAAATGCAACTATCACTTACACATCATCAATTTTGGGTACAGTTCATTATATTTCTCCAGAACAAGCCAAGGGCAAATTTGTTGATGAAAAATCAGATTTATATTCTCTTGGTGTTGTTATGTATGAAATGGCAACTGGTAAAGTTCCATTTGATGCGGATAATTCAGTTGGAATTGCAGTTATGCATATCCAAGATGAACCAGAAAGCCCAATCAAATTAAATGAAAATTTATCTCCAAGATTAAATGACATAATAATGAAACTTCTTCAAAAAGATCCACAAGAAAGATTTAAAAGTGCTAAAGAATTAATTAGGGCATTAGAAGATAATTCTTATGATATAGGATATTTCAAAAAAGAAGATACAGCAAAAATTCAAAAACCAAAAGATGAAATAGAAGAAACATCTTTTATTCCTGTAGTTGAAAATAAAAAGAAAAAACAAAAACCTAAAAAAGAAGAAAATGAAGCTGTATATGTAACACCAACTGATGATTCGGATAAAAAATCTGAAAAAAAATCAAATAAAAGAAAGATTTTGCCATTTGTTTTGATGCTACTTGCTGTTATTGTGGCTGGATATTTTTATGCAAAATCAAAAGATTCAGACATGGTACAAGTGCCTACAGTTATAAATTTAAGTGAAGAAGAAGCTGTAGAAATTTTGGAAGAAAAAAATCTAAAGGCAAATGTATCTCGCTATGCAAATAGTTCTAATTACGAAAAAGGCAAGGTAATGGAACAAGATCCTAGTCCAAAAACAAAAGTTAAGAAAAACACAACTATAAATCTTGTTATAAGCCAAGGAAAAGAAGTTAAAGTTCCAAATCTTTCTGGCTTAACTTTAGATCAAGCTGAAGAAAAATTAAAAGAACATGATCTAGAATTAGGAAAAACAAATACAGAATATAGCGATAAGGTTGAAAAAGATAAAATTATTGAGCAAGATCCTGAAAAAAATGAAAAAGTTCAAGCAGGTAGTGAAGTTGATGTTACAATAAGTTTGGGAAAAGAAGAACCTGAAGTTAAAAATGTAAAAGTTCCTTATTTTATAGGCTCTTACGAAAAAGACGCAATCAATGTTGCAAAAGATGCAAATCTTACAGTAGAAAATATTTCTTATGAATATTCGGATGATTATAAAAAAGGAATTGTAATTGAACAATCTATTTCTGCTGGCACTCAAGTTGCTGAAGGCTCTAAAATTGATTTTGTTGTTTCAAATGGAAAAGATCCAAATAAAGATGACAGCAATGAAGAAAATCAAAATAAGCAAAAGCAAGTAAATGTAAAATTTACAATAAAAGGACCTCAAGATAAAGATAGTTTTAATGTAAAAGTTTATAAAATATCTGATAGTAACCAAAGAACAGATCTTTTATATAATGAAAATCATAGTTCATCAGAGCTTGATTCTAGTGGAAATATTAATTTAGATTTTAAATCTGTTGTAGGCACTAAAGTTGAGATTTTAGTAGATGATAAGTCTCAAGGAGTTTATGAAGTAAACAGATGATTGGTAAAATAATAAAATCACAAAAAGAAATATATTATGTTCTAACTGAACTTGACACTTTTATGTGCAAGGCTAGGGGAGTTTTTAGAAAAAAAAATATAAAACCTCTAGTTGGAGATAATGTAGAATTTGATGTTACAGAAAATTCTAAAGGCTATATTACAAAAATTTTAGATAGAAAAAATGAAATTAAAAGACCAAATATAGCAAATATTGACCAAATTTTATATTTTATTACTATAAAAAATCCTAGCCTTAATCTTTTTAATATTGATAAGTACCTAGCTATGTGTGAACATATAAATATTGATGTAGTAATAATAGTTTCCAAAAAAGATTTGGCAGATGATAAAGATTTAGAATTTATAAAAATGTATGAGAAAATAGGTTATAAATTGGTTTTTATTGACAATTATAATGATTTTCCTAAAAATGAAATTTTAAAAATTTTGGATGGAAAAACTTCTGCTGTTTCTGGATCATCTGGTGTCGGCAAATCTACTTTTTTAAATAATCTTGTAGAAGATGAAATAGAAATCGGCACGATTTCAGAAAAATCTAAGAGAGGGAAAAATACAACTAGACATATTGAGATTTTTAATTTAGGAAAAAATACAAATATTTTTGATACACCTGGCTTTGATAGTTTTGATATTGATTTTATTGATGATGAAAAAGATTTAAAATATTGTTTTAAAGAATTTGATAATAATTCTTGTAAATTTAATAATTGTAATCATATCAATGAACCAAAGTGTAAAGTTAAAGATGATCTTTTAAAAGGATTTGTTGAAAAAACTAGGTATGAAAATTATTTGTTGTTGTTTGAAGAAATAAAAAAAAGGAGACAAACATGGTAGAGATAGCCCCATCACTTTTATCAGCAAATTTTTCTAATTTGCAAAAAGATTTAGACGAATTGAAAAAATCTAATATTAAATATCTTCATATTGATGTAATGGATGGGAAATTTGTCCCAAATATTTCTTTTGGTTTTCCTATAATAAAAGCGATTAGAAAAGATAATGATTTTGTTTTTGATACTCACTTGATGATTGAAGAGCCTATAAGATATATTGAAAATTTTAAAAAATGTGGATCTGATATAGTTACAATTCATTATGAGGCTTGCTCTAATTTGGATGAAACTATTGAAAAAATCAAATCTTTTGGTATGAAAGTTGGTCTTACTTTTAAACCAAAAACCGATATAAATAAAATCATTCCATATTTAGAAAAAATTGATTTGTGTCTTATTATGAGCGTTGAACCAGGTTTTGGAGGTCAATCTTTTATGGAAGATTCTTTAGAAAAAATTAAAAAAATCAGAGCACTTATCGATGAAAAAAATTTATCTTGCCTTATTGAAGTCGATGGGGGAATTAAAGATTTTAATTTGAAAAAAGTAATTGATGCAGGTGTTGATTTGGTTGTAAGCGGTTCTGATATTTTTTCTAATAATGAAAATTCAATTTCTAGACAAGTTGAAAAATATAAAAAAATAATAAATGAATAAAAATAAAAATAAAAAATCTCTTTCGAAATTATTATTTTATAATTTCGAAAGAGATTTTTTTAATGAAAAAATAGTGCTTATAGCACTATAAAATTCTTATTAAGCTTTTTCTACTTTTCCGCTTTTTATACATTTAGTACAAACGTTGATTGTTTTTACGCTTCCATTAACTTTAGCTCTTAATTTATGAACGTTTGGTTTAAAGTTTCTATTTAGTCTTCTATGTGAGAAAGTAACTTTGTTACCAAATTTTGTACCTTTTCCACAGATATCACATTCTCTTGCCATACTTTACACCTCCAATGTCTTAGAAATATCTTAGTTATTATATCAAATTTATATCAAATTTTCAAATATAATCGCTACTTGCTATTATATAGAAAAACAGACAAAAAATCAAATAAGAGTATAATAAAAATAGATTTTAGTAAGTAGTTAGACAAGGAGGCTTTATGGATTATAAGTCATTGTATGAAAATAAAGATTTTGGAATTATTAAATTTGATGAACAATTAAAAAATTATACAAATTTTGGCATTGGTGGCAAAGCAGATGTCTTGGTGGAAGTAAAAGAAGAATATCAACTTGTAGATTTGATTAAGTTTAATAAAAAAAATAATATTGAAACAACAATCATTGGTAACGGGACAAATATTTTGGTTACTGATAAAGGAATTAGGGGTTGTGTTATAATTATTTCTAAAAATTATGACAGAATTTCTCTTGATGGAAATTTGTTAAGAGTAAGTGCGGGATGTCTTTTATCTAAAGCTAGCAAATTTTCTTTTGAAAATTCTTTAACTGGCATGGAAGAAGTTTCTGGAATTCCTGGAAGCCTTGGTGGAGCTGTTGCTATGAATGCAGGAGCTTATGGCGTTGAGATGAAAGATATAATTAAAAGTGTAAGATTGGTTTCTAAAACTGGGGAAATTTTAGAAGTTTCTAATGAGGATATGGATTTTTCTTATAGACATTCTAAGGTTTTTGAGGATGATTTGGTTGTTTCTGAGGCGATTTTTGAATTAAAAAAAGATAATAAAGAAAAAATCTATGAAAAATATGAGGATTTTACAAATAGAAGGGTTACAAAACAACCTCTTGATAAAAAATCTGCAGGTTCTACTTTCAAAAGACCAGTTGGCTCTTTCGCATCAAAATTAATTGATGAATGTGGTTTAAGGGGCTATAGAAAAGGCGATTGCCAAGTTAGCGAAAAACATTGTGGATTTTTAATTAATAATGGCGATGCAAGTTATGAGGAAATGATTAATTTTATTGAGGAAGTTGCAAGTATTGTTTTTGAAAAAACTGGTTTTAAACTTGAAAGGGAAGTTAAAGTCATAGGAGAAAAATAGTGAAGGTAAAAATAATAACAGGACTTAGTGGCTCTGGAAAATCGACAGCTCTTAGAATTTTTGAAGATCTTGATTATTATGCTATGGACAATGTTCCTGCAAGACTTTTGGAAAGTTTTATAAAATTAAATAAACAGCAGGAAAAACCAATAGACAAGCTTGCTTGTGTTGTTGATTTTAGGTCTATAAAAGTTGATAAAAATTTGGTAGAAAATCTGGAAAATCTCAAAAAAATAAACGAAGATACTAAAATAATTTATCTTACAAGTCAAGATGAAACAATTTTAAAAAGATATAATGAATTAAGACGTCCTCATCCTTTGGGTTCTTTTGGTGATGTAAAAGATGGACTTATAAAGGAAAAAAGAGAATTGAAAAAAATTAAGGAAATGGCAGATATTATAATTGATACAAGCTCTTATAATAACAAGGATTTAAAAAAAGTTCTCCTTAATTTTTCTAAAAATAAAGAAAATTTCATTATAAATTTATTTTCTTTTGGATATAAAAATGGTCTAAGTCTTGATGTTGATGTAGTATTTGATTTGAGATTTTTACCAAATCCTTTTTATATAAAAGATTTAAAGCACCTAAATGGAACTGACGAAAAACTGCAAGAATATCTTGATGGATTTGAAATTGCAAATGACTTTAAAAATTTGGTGTATGATAATTTGTTAAAGCTTATTCCGTATTTTATTAAGGAGGGCAAAAACTCAATTTCTATTGGATTTGGTTGCACAGGTGGTCAACACAGGTCAGTTTATATGTGTGAAAAAATTTATGAAAAACTCAAGGATAGTGATTATATAGTTGTGAGAAAACACAGGGATAGGGAAAAATGGAAAAAATAAAATATTTAAAAATTTTACCATTTGAAAATATAAAAAATGCTAGAAACTTGGGAGGCTATCCAACCATTGATGGGGAAATTACTTCTTGGAAATCTTTTATTAGAAGTGCAAATCTTGATTCTTGCACAAAAAAAGATTTGGATTTATTGAAAGATTTAAATGTATCAACAATAATTGATTTAAGACGTGATGACGAAATCAAATATCATTATGAAAAAATCAAAATTTTAAAAGAAAAATTTTCTCATTACAATGTATCGCTTTCTCCAAGGCCAATGCGCCAGGAAGAAATCCAAAGATTAATTGAAAAAAAGGATACAATAGGAAAATCTTATATTACATTAATTGATAATTTTCCTGCTATAAAAAAGATTTTTGAGATAATGGCAAATGCTGATGGAAGTGTGCTTTTTCATTGCCAAGAAGGTAAAGATAGAACTGGAATTATTTCTATGATTTTATTTGGACTTGTAGGAGTTTTTAGGACAGATATTATGGCTGACTATGAAATTTCTTCTGCTAATTTGGGTTATGTAGACATGTATGGGCAAAATGAAAACGAAGCAGTTTTTAGGATAACTTCTCCATACAACATAAAAGAAGCCATTGAGTATTTACAAAGAAATTATGGAACTTATGATGCATACTTAGAGTATGCAGGTGTTGAAAAGAAAATTATAGAAAAAATTAAAGAAAAAATGATTGAATAGAGAGTGATTATATGTCTTTTTCAAAAAGATGTAAAAAAGAAATATTAAAAAAAGAGCCTGATTATAAAGAGATTGATATGGAATTATTAGCCTACTTTTATTTTCAAGGCTCTATTAGGATAGTGAATAATTCTTACCAAATTTTATTTAAGGCAAGCGAGAACATAGAAGCAAGGTATATTTACAAGATTATAAAAGAAAAATATAACTATTCTCCTGCTATGGAAATCCAAAATAAAAGAAAATTTTCAAAAGATAGGTCTTATGTTGTTTTGGTAGAAGATAGTGAAGTGGCAGATAAAATTTTAGCACTTGCAGATTCTTATAGCTTATATGAATTTGAAAAATTTTTTGAAAATATCAAAAGTAGGGATGAAAAAAAGATTATTTTAAAATTGGCATTTTTGCTAAAAGGTTCAATTAATGATCCCTATAGGGGCTATAATCTTGAAATAAATGTTCAACAAAAAGAAGAAGCACTTTTGATAGGAAAAATCATGGAAGAATTTTCTATAAATCCAAAATTAAATTTGAGAAATGATTCTTATTGTGTTTACATAAAAGATTCTGATAAAATTTCAGATTTTTTGGCTTTAATTGGAGCAAATAAATCACTTTTTGATTTAGAAAATGTAAGGGCAATGAAGTCTATTAGAAATGATATAAATAGGCAAACAAATTTCGACAAGGCAAATATTGATAGGACTGTAAAAGCGGCCTTTAGGCAAGTTGATGCAATAAATAAATTGAAAGAAAAAAATATTTTAGAAAATCAAGCAGAAGATTTGCAAAAAATTGCCGAATTAAGGCTTGCATATCCTTATATTTCTCTTGAAGAATTGGGCAAAATGATGACGCCAGCCCTTTCAAAAGCTAAGGTTAATTACAGACTCCAAAAACTTATAAAACTTGCAGAAAGTGAGGAATAATGACAAATAATTTTACCCACCTCCACCTTCATACAGAATATTCACTTTTAGATGGTTTTACAAAAATTGATAAATTAATAGAAAAGCTAAAAGAATTTGGAATGGATTCCTGCGCAATAACAGACCATGGAAATATGTATGGGGTAATTGAATTTTATAAAAAATGCCAAGCAAATAATATCAAACCAATAATTGGTTGTGAAGTTTACATTTGTGAAAATGATTATAAAATAAAAACTCCCCAAAATAAAAGATATTACCATCTTATTCTTTTGGCAAAAAATAATAATGGCTATAAAAATCTTTTAAAAATCGTATCAAAAGCCTACACACAAGGATATTATTATAAGCCAAGAATAGATTTTGAAGTTTTAAAAGAATACAAAGAAGACTTGATAGGTCTTTCAGCTTGCTTAAATGGAGAAATTAATCAAAGAATTTTAGAAAATGATATAAAAAAAGCATATTCTACAGCCGAAAAATATCTTGATTTATTTGGCAAAGAAAATTTTTATTTGGAAGTACAATATCATGGTTTAAAAGAACAAAAAAAAGTTAATGAAGTATTACTTCAAATTCACAAGGATTTGGATATAGAATTGGTTTGTACAAATGATGTCCATTATGTTGAAAAAAATGATGCCTTTTATCAGGATGTTTTATCATGTATCCAAACAGGTTCTTTATTAGAAGATGAGAATAGGATGAAAATGCCTGTTGATGAATTTTATCTAAAAGATTCTCAAATGATGGAAGAAATTTTTAAAGAATTTCCAAGAGCTTTTGAAAATACACAAAAAATTTCTGCTATGTGCAATGTCAATCTAGAATTTCATAATCCTCACCTACCATATTTTACAAAACTTCCAAAAGATACAACAAATCTTGAATATCTAAAAATTCTAGTCAAAGAAGGTCTTATAAAAAAATACAAAAATTTAGATGAAAAAATTATAAAAAGAGCAAAAAAAGAAATCGACGTAATAAATAATATGGGTTATGTAGATTATTTTTTAATTGTTTGGGATTTTGTAAAATATGCCAAAGATAATAAGATTGCAGTAGGACCTGGTAGGGGATCAGCAGCAGGTTCAATTGTATCTTATGCTCTCGATATTACACAAATTGATCCTTTAAAATATGATTTGCTTTTTGAAAGATTTTTAAATCCAGAAAGAGTTTCAATGCCTGATATTGATATAGATTTTTGCTATGAAAATAGGGATAAGGTAGTTGAATATGTATATGAACTTTACGGACGAGATCATGTTTCGCAAATAGTAACTTTTGGTAGGATGCAGGCAAGAAATGCCATAAGAGATGTGGGAAGGGTTATGAATATTTCCTACAATAAGGTTGATAAAATAGCAAAATTAATTCCTCAAGCAATAGGAATGACAATTGATAAGGCTCTTGATTCTACTGAAAAATTAGCTTACGAATATCAAAATGATGTTGAAACAAAAAGAATGATAGATACTGCAAGAAATATCGAAGCCTTACCAAGGCATACATCAATCCATGCAGCAGGAGTTGTCATAAGCAAGGAAATTTTAACAGATATTGTTCCTCTTGCTTTATCAAACGATCAGATAGTTACCCAATTTAATATGACAGAAATTGAAGAATTGGGTTTGTTAAAGATGGATTTTTTGGGACTTAGAAATCTTACAGTAATTCAAGATACAATAAAGGATATAAAGAAAAATAAAAATATAGATATTGATCTTGGGGCAATTGATGAAAATGATCCAAAAGTAATAAGTCAATTTACCAAGGCTGAAACAGTTGGGATTTTTCAATTTGAATCAGCTGGTATGAGAAATTTTCTTAAAAATTTAAAACCAACAAGATTCGATGATTTGGTTGCGGCAAATTCACTTTTTAGACCAGGACCAATGGATCAAATTCCAAATTATATAAAAAACAAAATAAATCCAGAAAATATTTCCTACATAGATGATGCCCTAAAACCAATTCTTGAAGTAACTTATGGAATAATTGTCTACCAAGAGCAAGTTATGCAAATTGTGCAAAAACTTGCAGGATTTTCGCTTGGAGAAGCTGATAATCTAAGACGAGCTATGAGCAAAAAGAAAATGAGCGTAATGGAAGCAAATAGGGAAATATTTGTTCACGGAAAGAAAAATCAAAGTGGAGAATATGAAGTAATAGGTTGTGTAAATAATGGTATTTCAGAAATTAATGCCAACAAGATTTACGATGAAATGATTTCTTTTGCAAAATACGCCTTTAACAAATCTCACTCAGCGGCTTATTCCTTAGTGGCTATTCAAACTGCATTTTTGAAATATTATTTTAAAGAAGAATATATGGCAAATCTATTGACTTCAATTATGGGCAACTCTTCTAAAGTTTATTTATATATTTCAGAGGCAAAAAGGCTTGGAATAAAAATTGTTCCACCAAATATAAATAAATCAAAAAGAAGATTTGTAGCAAATGAAAATGAAATAGTATTTGGTCTTTCGGCTATAAAAAATGTTGGGGAAAATTTAATAGATTTGATTGTCAATTTAAGAAAAGAGAAAGAATTTAAAAGCTTCAAAGATTTTCTAGAAAGAATTGAGGCAAATGATCCAACAGTTTTAAATAAAAAAGCACTAGAATCTCTTATAAAAGCTGGAGTTTTTGACTGTATGGGATACAAAAGATCGGAGCTTATGGCAGTCCACGAAACAGCTCTTCAATCAATTCATGATAATGAGAAAGTGAATTTAAAAGGTCAAATGAATTTACTTGATTTGAATCAAAACAAAGAAGAAATAATTGATGACATAAAATTTCCACCAGTTAATGAATATAAAAATAAGCAAAAATTAAAATTAGAAAAGGAAGTTTTAGGATTTTATATATCAGATCATCCCTTAAATTCTTTAGGAAATAATTTAAAAAATTATGTAAATTTTACAACGGAAATTTTAAGTGAGCTAAGGCCAGTAGATTTAGATAAATTTGATAATAAAAATGTAAGGATGGCAGGAATTATTACAAATAAATCTGAAACCATGACAAAAAAAAGTACCTTAATGGCATTTTGTTCTTTGGAAGATATGTCTGGATCAATAGAAATGATAATTTTTCCAAATATTTATAAAGATGTAAAAAATATAATTGAAAATGATACACTTGTGATAGTTAGTGGAAATCTACAATCTAGTGATGATGAATTGAAATTGATTGTATCAAATATAAAAGAAATTGATGAAAATTCTTTTAAAAATTTGTATATAAAAATGGAATATGTAAGGTATAATAAAATACGAAAAGATCTAATGAGTAACCATGGTAGCACACCAGTGATAATTTATTTTTCTGACAAAAAAAAGACAGTCAAACTTGATAAAAGCTTGTGGATTGACCAAAATTCAGATATAATAAATTATCTGAAGTTGAAACTTGGGAAGGATAATGTTAAATTAATTTAAAGGAGAAACAATGAAAACAATAGGTATACTTACTAGTGGTGGCGATGCACCAGGAATGAATTCAGCGATTAGAGCTGCGGTAAGAACAGCCCTAAACAACGGAATGAGAGTAAAAGGAATAAGAAATGGATATGACGGTTTGATGAAAGGCGATATTTATGAAATGAATGTTTCATCAGTTGCTGATATTATCCATAAAGGTGGTACAATTCTTGGAACTGCAAGATCAACTGAATTTAAAAATGCAGAAGGTCAAAAAAGAGGAGCTCAAATCCTTAAAGATTATGGAATCGAAGGACTAATTGTAATTGGTGGAGATGGTTCTTTTAAAGGCGCAAAGGCTCTTAGTGATTTGGGAATAAAAACCATAGGAATTCCAGGAACAATTGATAATGATATGGGCTATACAGATTTTACAATAGGATTTTTTACTGCAATCGAAACAGTAACTGATGCTATTGGAAAATTAAGAGATACTTCATCATCTCACGGAAGAGCAGTTGTAATAGAAGTTATGGGACGTAATTGCGGAGATTTAGCTTTATTTTCAGGACTTGCTGGTGGAGCAGAATCAATCATAGTTCCAGAACACAAATTCTCAATTGATGAAATAGTTGAGAAAGTAAATCACGGAAGAAAAAGAGGAAAATTACACCATCTTATAGTTCTTGCTGAAGGAGTAGGCAATCCATATACTGTAGCAAAAGAAGTTGAAGAAAGAAGTGGAGTTGAAACAAAAGTTACAGTTTTAGGCCACGTTCAAAGAGGAGGCTCTCCATCTTCAGCTGATAGATTATTAGGTTCTATTATGGGAGCAACAGCAGCAGAATTATTAAACGAAGAAAAAACAAATATAGCTTTGGGTTATACAAATGGAAAAATAAATCAAGTTAGCATAGATGAAGCTGTATCAATGAATTCTGATTTTAATGAAGATCTTTACAGACTTGCTAACAAATTATCTAAATAGGAATAAGTGGAGGATAAGTTATGAAACCAGACATATTAAAGAAAACCAAAATTGTATGTACAATAGGACCAGCTTCACAATCTCCAGAAGTTTTGGAGCAATTAATTAAAAATGGAATGAATGTTGCAAGATTAAATTTCTCACATGGATCTCATGAGGAACATCTTGAAAAAATTAAAACTATAAAAAGAATAAGAAGAAAATTAAATGTTCCTTTGGGACTTATGCTTGATACAAAAGGTCCAGAAATTAGAATTGGAAAATTTGAAGAAAAAGAATATTTCTTGAAACCAGATGATATTTTCACACTAACAACTAGAAATATTGTTGGAAACAAAGATATAGTATCAGTTTCATACGAAGGCTTACCACAAGATGTAGAAAAAGGTTCAATAATTTCAGTAGATGATGGTTTAATTCAACTTGAAGTAATTGAAATTAAAGATGGAACAGAAATAGTTTGTAGAGTACAAAATAATGGAGTAATTTCTAATAACAAGGGAGTAAATCTTCCAGGAAGAGTTACAAACCTACCATCAATAACTCCAAAAGATGTAGACGATATTAAATTTGGTATAGAAAACGGCATCGACATGATAGCAGCATCTTTTGTTAGGAAAAAAGAAGACATTTATGATATAAGAAAAGTCCTTGAAGATCACGGCGGAGAAGATATTTTGATTATATCAAAAATAGAATCTCAAGAAGGTGTAGATAATGCTGATGAAATAATCGAAGCGAGCGATGGAATTATGGTTGCAAGAGGAGATTTGGGAGTAGAAATTAGAACAGAGCTTATTCCTCTTGTACAAAAAGAAATAATCAGAAAATGTAATAAGGCTGCAAAACCAGTAATTACAGCTACACAAATGCTAGATTCAATGCAAAGAAATCCAAGACCTACAAGAGCAGAAACAACTGACGTTGCAAATGCAATTATAGATGGAACAGATTGTGTAATGCTTTCAGGAGAAACAGCAGCAGGAAAATATCCAGTAGAAGCTGTTAAAACTATGAGAGATATTTGTATTACAACAGAATTATCAGACGATTTCGAAGAAAATATTTATCAAACAGAAATAGATAGAAAAATTACAACAACAAACGCAATTTCAAAATCAACTTGTACAATAGCAAGTCAATTGAGAGCAAAAGCTATAATTACTTGTACAGCATCAGGAAATACAGCAAAGGCAGTTTCTAAATTTAGACCAAGAACAAATATAATTGCATGTACAATAGATGAAAAAGTTGCAAGAAGATTGTCAGTGTCATGGGGAGTATATCCAATAATTGTAGATACAGCTTATGAAACAGACGAATTAATCGAAAGAGCAATAGTTGGAGCATTAAAAGAAAATTACGTACAAGAAGGAGATTTGACTGTACTTACAGCAGGAATTCCACTAGGAGTTTCAGGAACATCCAACCTAATAAAAGTTCACGTAATTGGAGATATAATTGCAAATGGAACAGGAGTTGGAAACAAATCAGTTTCAGCAAAAGTTGTAGTTGGTTCAACAAAAGAAGAACTTGAAGGAAAATTTGAAGACGGAGATATAATTGTTGCAAAATATACCGACAAAGATATAAACGAATTTATGGAAAGATCTTCAGGAGTTATTGCAGAAAATGGAGGACTAACAAGTCATACAGCAGTTGTAGCAATCCACTTTGGAATTCCGGCAATACTTGGAGTAAAAAACATTACAAACCTATTAGAAGACGGAGATACAATAACACTTGATCCACTTGGAGGAATAATCTACAAGGGAGAAGCAAAGGTATTATAATGGAAATAAAAAATATCAAAATAATTGATATTCTACAAGACGGTAGGGCAGTTGCAAAAACAGAAAGTAAAACTGCCTTTATAGAAGGCGCGATTTACGGAGAAGTTTGCAATATAAAAGTAAATAATGAAAAAAAGAATTTCTTTGAAGCAGAAAAAACAAAAACTTTAGAGAAATCCCCCTACCTTAGAAAACCACCATGTCCATATTATTATGAATGTGGTGGTTGTTCTATTATGGATATAAATTATAAAAGTCAAATAAAATTAAAGAAAAATTTAATAAAAAATGCCCTATTAAAATCAGCAAAAATAAAAATTGATGATATAGAAATACTAGAAGGAGAAGAATTTGGATATAGAAATAAAATTAGGCTACAAATAACAAAAGAAGGAGAACTAGCCTATAACAAAAAATATTCCAATGACCTTGTAGAAATAAAAGATTGCCTTTTAGCGAAAGATTTAATAAGAAAAAATCTAGAAAAAATAGAAGAAATCACAAAAGATATTACAAAAAAATATCCAAATAGCCTGGAAGAAATAACAATAAGAGCAAACGAAAAAGAAATACTTTTAAATATAAAAATAAAAGACGAAAAAATTATCCCATATATAAAAAATCAATACAAAGATTCAACTTACAACATTAACCTAATAAATAAAAAAGAAAAAATAAATATTTCAGGCAAAGATTATCTAATATATAATCTATTAGGAAAAAAATTCAAAATATCTATGAACGATTTTTACCAAGTAAATGATTATATGACAGAAAAATTATACAAAACAGCCAAAGATTTTCTAGGAGAAAATCAAAAAGTCCTAGACCTATTTTGTGGCTCAGCAACAAGCTCAATCGCCATAAACGATGATCATGTTGTAGGAATAGAAATAAACAAAAACGCCATAAAAGATGCAAAAGAAAACGCAAAAGAAAATGATCTAAAAGATTATAAATTCATAGCAAAAAACGCAAACTACATAGACGATAAATTTATAAAAAAAGAAAAAATAGACGCCATAGTTCTAGACCCACCAAGGGCAGGATTATCTAAAGATATAATAAAAACAATAGCAAAAACTAAAATAAAAAAAATAGTCTACATTTCCTGTAACCCACAAACACTAGCAAGGGATATAAAAAGATTTCAAGAAAAGGGATATAACTTAGAAAAAATCAAGGGATGTGATATGTTTTCGGAGACTATGCACGTTGAGAGTGTCGTATTGATGACAAGAGTTGCACCCACTAAGTAAATAAAGTGTAGAAATTATAGGCTTATTCCAGTGCTATCGTTAAAAGGTATAGGTGGGCTGGAATAAGCCTTGTTTTTTGGACTATAAAATAGGTGAGTGGAAACTTATCGACAGTAAAAGGTCGACAAGACAGAATGGATATTTGCAAAAATGCACCCACCTGCACCCACCTTAGAATTTATTGATTTTATGTTTGATAAACTTGATAAATAAAAAAAGTAATGGCAATATACAATAAACTCCTGGACTTTTATGAGTTTACAGGTTAAAATGGTTATAGAAGTGTAGTGGAAGTACTGACCATTACAAAATATATTATATTAGGAGAATTATTAATGGCTTATGCAGTAGATTTATTTTGTGGAGCTGGCGGCTGTTCTGAAGGATTAATTCAAGCGGGCTTTCACATTTTATTTAGTTCTGACATAAGTGATATGGTTGAGTTAACTTATGTTAATAGACATAAACAACTTGGATTAATACAAGGTAAAAATACATGGTTTGAAAGATCAGATATTAAAAATTTAACAGGAGAAACTATATCACGTAGAATTTCAGAACTAGACATATTTAAGAATAAAAAAGTACCAGAAATTGATTTGATGATTGGAGGGCCTAGTTGCCAAGGGTTCTCTAGAGCTGGTAGAAGAGACAAATCAGACCCAAGAAATATGTTGTTTGGAGAATATGTAAGGGTAATAAGTGAAGTAAGACCTAAATATATTGTTTTGGAGAACGTTGAAGGGTTTGTAGACATGCAATTTATGGGATATAAAGGTATAACCGGTATTGAATATCCAGATGGATCGGTAACTCCAGAAATATTAACCAATGAATTAAATGAAATTGGCTATAATACATTGGAACCTAAAATTTTAAATGCGTGTGATTATGGCGTTCCACAAAGAAGGAAAAGAATTATATTCATTGGATATAGAAAGGGTTTAAAAAAACCAGCTTATCCAGAACCGACAGTTAAACCGGAAGAATATATAACATTGCAAGATGCTATAGGTGATTTAATTGTTGACGAGAGTATAAAAGAAATAATTAATAACAAATTAACTGATTATCAGAAAGATAGTATAAATGGTAGAACTCCAAAATTAAACGGAAAGCCTATCAAATCAAAAAAATATAGCAATATAGATTTGCCAAAACAAACAGATATAGTACGTGAAAGATTTAGCTTATTTAAAGAAGGTGAAAGTGGCTCTAACCTAAAGAAACGTGTTCTAGAGGAAGGGATAGATATTTCAGATAAACCAGCCTTAATAAAGTTATGTTCAGAAAAATTAAACCTTTCTAAATCGGAAGTTATATCACTTTTTAAGAATGCTAAAGCAAGTAAAGAGGATGCAGATGTGCTGTTGACTAAGAAAAATATTAGACAAAGATGGAGTTCAAATCAACCATCTGCTACAGTTGTTACAATAGCTGATGATTATATTAGTCCTTGGGAATCAAGAACTTTTAGTGTAAGAGAAATGGCTAGATGTCAATCATTTGATGATTCTTTCGAATTTCTAGGGAAAAGAACTACGGGCGGTTTAAGAAGAAGAGTAGAGGTTCCTCAGTATACACAGGTTGGGAATGCAGTTCCTCCACTATTGGCTAAAGCAATAGCAGAGGAAATACTGAAGGCTTTGTAAAGTTTATATGATATCAAAATAGGAATAGGTAGAATTTAAGTAGGACATAGAGGTGCGAATTGTTGATATAATTCCATTGCTATGTCCACTTTTTAGATTTCGTTCAAGAAGCTCTTTGATTGAACTTGCAACGCCAGTTTCTGATGGTAATCCCCAATAATTGCCACCTGAAAGATTTAGAACTCGAAGTACAGCGGTAGATGTGTTTTTATATGTTAATCTTCCATTTTTTTCAATTTGATTGGACGGAACAGTAACAAATGAATATGTGAATCTTTTGGCATCGTGGATAGAGTAACCGTTAGTTCCAACTGATATTCCATTTCTAAAGGTATTTGCAGAATATACCGCATCCCATAGCATTGGTATTTGAGCGTTATCATTCCAGTTTGTCTTACATTGAATAATATGTATTTCAATGTCATCAAAGTCTCTTGCAACAAGAGCATCCAATATAGGTAAAAAATTATAATTTTTTCCTTTACTGATATCTACAGAATTACCATGAATGTCTTTTATTAAAATTTGTTCTTTATCAATTGTGTATTCGGCTTTATCTGGAAAGGTTATTGCAATCAAATCAGACTCTGTGTTTGAGCGGAAATTCCCATAATTCACTGTAATGGCATCTTTTATTGGACTAGGTATTAGGTCTTTATTATGTTTTAGAACGAAAGTACGCCTATCGATTAGACAGATGTTGAGATACCAGCACACTAAGGCTTCCCAGTTTGCTCCACCACCTGATACGTCGCTTTGTGAACGTCCTGCTTGGCCAGTAGTTCTAAAGATATCCCTTAAATTATCACCAATAGAATAAATCAAATGTTCTGTCGGTGGTGTAGAATTAAATATATCTGTTTGAATTTTATTTTTCCATGTTGGCCAGACGGTTGAAAAACCATTTGTCTCAAATAATTTTTTAATTGAAAACTCTCGTGCGTATTCGATAATGTTTTGGTTCATTTTTTTCTTCCTCTTTTCCTTAATATTTGTTACCTCTTCATCATCATATCAAAATGCTGACCTTGTCCCATATGTCGGAAGATATTTTCAAAAATTCTGCGACAGCTATCGGTATCAACACTAGCATGAATGAAGTTTAAACCATCTGATATACGGTCATTACTTGTACATAAATATTGGAGTAATGATGCTGCCATATGTAAATCTGAGCAGTCCTCAGTACCATCTGGTAGTATGGTGATAAAATCATCCCTATGATTCTTTAAAATTATATCTTTTATGTCAATTCCGCTATATCCGCATAATTGTAAGAAGTAGTAATCTAAAATTTGTCTGATTACATTAACCAGTGTATTAGGAGATGAAACTTCTTTATAGGTATCCCAAAGAGCAGCATATGAATTTTGAATAGGGTTTCTGTTCTCTTTAATTGAAGGGGTTTCACGATTAGACTGAGTGCAAAGTATCACATCAGAGTTATTATCGAGCTTTACTATTTCAAAGAAAGATACAAACCTGTAATGTTGTGCCTGATTATAAGTGACTTCCTGATGAAAGAACGCATTATGCGTTAAGATAAATATCTGTTTGATATAATCTTTTGGATGTTCCTTTGTAACGTAATCAGGATTACAAATGGCAATCATATCACGAACCAATGCGCCAACTACAAAAAGAGTAGAGCTGTCCATACTGGAAACAGGATCATCGATAACTACTATTTTATCCTTGACATCAGAATCAGCTTCTAAGCTACCAAGAACCAATTGATGGAAATATAGAAAGGCGATGAAATTCCTTTCTCCTTCGCTTAAGTTCTCTGCGACTTTTCCTGTCCCGGTTCTTATTACTTCATAGACATTCGGGATATCTTCTTTTTCACGAATGAAAAATCCCTGAAATCCTGTATCTGTAAGTAAAGTATTGATACCTTCAACAGCAGCTGAAGTGTTGACGATTTGCTTGCGTAAATCAGATAAATGCCTGCGGATAGATTTAATTTTATCATCAGCTTTACTTTTTTCTAGTGTAAGAGTATCAATTTCTTTTTGTAAGGCACTACGGCTATTTCGATACTTTTGAATTTCATCGGACAGTATAAATGCGAGATGTTTAATAACATCAGATTTACACTGTGGTTGCATTTTTGATTTATCATTTACAACTTCATTATTTTTTTGAATCTTGCCATTCATAGTCAAAATCATGTTGTTTAATTCGGTTATAATTTCAGTCAAATCCTCAAGCTCAATAATTGAGTCTAATTGGCTAAATTTTTCATCAAAACGTCTAGTATTTAATTCCGTTTTTGTTTTGAAAACATCGAAGAGCTTTGAATATGCAGTTAGCTCTGTTTTAATTTTAGGGTACGCATTTTGCAGGTTAGTCTTCAATGTGTTCTCAATTTTATTTATTGCACTGATATAGCTATTCTTAAATGATTTTAGGTTAGCTAAATCTGACTCATACTCTTTGTCAAAGCAATAAGCAATTTCTTCTTCAAAATTTTCCGGGAGTTCTCTTTGGCAATATGGGCATATACCATCTGTATGAAAATCTTCATGACCTTGACGTACCCAATCAGTTGCATTGATTACCTTCATAAATGTTGAAAAAGGACTATCACTACTACTCATTATCTTTTTAGTTAGAATTGTCGAATTAGGTATTGTTGTTATATCAACGGTATATAATTCGGGGTATGTAGTAGCATCCTTGCTAAAGGCGGCCTCACAAATGGAAATCAAAGATGCTTCATCATACATTTTAGGAGTTGCTTCAGATAACAAGGCTTTAGAAAGACCATCTTTAGTCTTTTTACCAACTAATGCAGCATCAACGGATTTTCTAAAATCTTTAGTGTTTTCCCAGCATATAGTTTGAAAAGCGTCATATTGTTTGTTCAATAGAGTTTCTTTTTCAGCAAGATTTGACGATGCTTCTGCAAAGGTTTTCTGTAATATTCCAAGTTCTGCAGTTGCATCTTCTATTTCTTTTTGAGTCTGAGCATTTTGCTCGCTTATAGTAAATACTCCGGGCATACCACCATAACTTGCAATATTGTTTTTAATGAATTCTTCGTTATATACAAGCATAAGGTAGTCATCTGCAGTACAACCAATATCCCATGTAAGATCAATTTTATCTTTTAGAACTTTGGCAACGGTAGATTTTCCGCATCCGTTGTTACCAAATAAAAAATTGATATAGGATGGAGCAAATGTTTTATTATGAAATGTAGCTTGATTAAGCGATACTTCCGTTATCGCTGATGTTAGTTTATTAGTCATAGGCGTACCTCATTAAAAATTATTCTTTGATGCGACCCTCTCGCACCCATTTATCAACCTCTGAAATTTTAAATTTATACATTTTTCCTGCTTTATAAAAGGGAAGTTTTCCATCTTTTATCCATAGTCTCACCGTATCTTTACTAACGCTTAGATGGTCTGCAATATTTTCGAGATTTACCCATTTTTCTGCTTCTTGATTTAATTCTGCCATGATATCCTCCGTTTGCTATATAGATGGGATTAAAAGGCTAATTCCTTTTAATTTTAGTTCTTCAACAACATTAACATTTTTTATTGCCCAGTGTGTTCTATCAAATTCGTTAACTTTCTCATTACCTTGTAAATCCAATTCAGTAATCATATGGTTGAGTGTTTCTTGTGGGATTGGGCACATAGGTAATGATTGGAAGTAGATTTTTAAATCCCCATTATGCATTTGCTGTATCTTGGTTATAAATCCGTACTGTGCAAGTTGTGGACCGGTATGAGGTGTTTCGGGTGGGCTATAACGATAATTCTCTGTGGCAAATATACAAGGATATGACATTATTTCAGCCTTTGCTTCTTCTGTAAATGTAGCAAGTCGATTATGTATATTCTGGGCAGTTCCTTCATTAACAGTCAAAGCCCTTTTCACATCAACAATAAAGTATGGCTTATCATATTGCTCCCCTAAAATAACAAACAGATTGAAAAATTCTGTGTTAATTGTTTTTTTGATATAGTTTTGCGTATAACCACTACCACTATTATTTGTAGGAAGCATTATATTTACAGTTGTACTTGTTACATTCTGGGCAAGACCTATGTTAGTTCCTTCTCCAGTTTGTTCAAACTTATAGGTGTTGTTATTTTTTGTTGGAAGGCTAGATTCTTGTTTTGCGATATCTAAATCATTTGTCATTCAGCATCAACCACCTTTCCATTTTTTATAATTACGTTAGTAGCTTGCCCTATGTTTACGCCACTACCAGATTGATTGAAAATAAACTGATTGTTAATTGTAGGTTGTTTATTTTCTTGGTGTTGTGATGTTTCATTTGTATCAACAGAATCCAAAATTTCTATTTCAGGTTCTTCGAAAAAATCTTTATTAACTTCATCACTGATTTCACGCTCAACACTCTCATTTTGTTCAATGAGAGTGCTTATTTTTATATCTAGATGATAGGTACTGCCAATTGAACTAGTAAAAATGTGAGCCTCACCTTTTTCAAGAGGTTCTTCATGCCAAGACTTAATCGTTGAAGCTCCAATTTTATTATCCTTGCGACTTGTTAAAATGAAATGCCAAACGCCAAGAATAAGTGAATAAAGATTTATGTCTAGCGTAGATATTAAATCTTTTTTAGTTATTCCTGTTCCGTTAGGTAGAGCATAAAAGATATCGTCTTGATTAATAGAGTAATCGTTTATTATAAGATTAAGAATCCCATAAACAAGCTCATCTATTTTAGGCGCCTTATCGATGGTAAGAAAGTAATCAAGTAGCTCCTTCATTCTAACTAAAAGAGTGTAATAGTCTTCTTTAATTTGTCTATCAAATGCAGTAATTAGTGCATTGTCATCAAATGGCAAACAATCAGCTTTGGAAATTTCACATTTTTTGTAACGTGATGTGTTGGTTTCCAAGGAAGAACCAGATGGTTCGTAGTAACTGGAATCAAATATCGTAATTAAACCCTTCAGAAATTCAGGGTTTGTAATACCGTTAGCACTGTATTTTCGTATATCTTTTTTAGCTTTAGTTCTTTTGGCACGAAGCAGAAGAACAAAAAATGTTCCGCCACATAGACGGGGATAGCTATTTTTCATGTTAATTTGCCTCCTGCAAACTCTTTTTTGAAAATATAAACCTCGTAAACCATATAAACCTTATCAAGCATTCTGCTTAAACCTTATAAACTTCAAGGTAACCCTAGAGAGATTTCTCTAGGGATTTTTTGTAATTATGATTTTTATAGTTACGAGCAATTCATATTAAATCATATCAATATGATTATACCAAAAAGCCTAATTGCTCACAAGACCGTAAAAATTGTAGTGATGAATTCATAGAGTCAGATCTCTCTGCAAATACAGAAAGGCAGGGATATCTAATGAGAATTCGTAAGACGAAACAAGCAGAACGTGGAGTATACAAATACTCATATCAAGTAAGAACAGAAAATGGCGAGTATGTAACAGAAACGGTAGTACTTAGACCGGGAGAAAATGGTGTAACTGAGATGGACATTAAAAGACTCCATGCACTGGATGATAGTGAGGTTTATTACAATTGTAAGAATCTTAGACCGGAAAGAAGTGTTGAAGAAAAAGAAAGAATTAAGGCATTCGAAAAAGAGTATGTTCAAAAATTCAAACTTCAACATGGTTATGAACCAAATAAGGATGCTATCAAAGATGCTGTCAGCGAGGCTTTTCCATCAAATTATAATCTATCTTTAGATTTTGCTTTTGAAAATGAGATTGATGAAGACAAGTCTAGCGTTATTGCAGCAACAGCAGTTCCATTTGATGACAAGTTTGAATGGTCAGAGGAGATGGAAGATATAAGGGAACTTCTATCAGATAAACAGCGGGAGGTTCTTGATCTTAAGTTTATTGACGGATACACACAAAAGGAAATTGCAGATATGCTTGGCGTAACCAAGATGGCAATAACAAAGAGACTGGCATCTGCGTATGATGTAATCAGAAAAAACATGAAAATATAAAAAATTTTTAGGCAGGGTTTACTACCTTGCCTTTTTCTTTGCCTGTGATTTGTAAGGGAGAATACGAGCCCTACAGAAAGGAGGCAAAGCTATGAAACACAAAGTCGTAATTAATGTAACAAATGAAGATGGAAAAAAGACACCTGTGCTTAAAGGTGCAATCAGAAAACTTCCATCAAAAATTATTAAGTGGCTGTTTGGAGATTATACACAGGTCTATCTTCTTAAGCCCGGAGAAACCGTTGAATCTGTAGATGTCAAAGAAGTATTAAAAGGAGAAATGAAATCATGAAAAAAGAAGTAATTAAAAACATCGTCACAGACTTAGAATCGCTCGTGAAAAATCTAAAGGAGCTGATAAAAGATGAAAAGGAAGAAAAAGTACCTAAGTCAAAAGAGGTAAAACTGGAAGACCTAAGGGCTGTACTTGCTACCTTAAGTCAGCATGGGAAAACTGCAGAGGTAAAAGAGCTGATTGTAAAGTTTGGCGGAACGAAGTTATCTGATGTACCAAAGGAAAACTACAGTCAGCTATTAAAAGAAGCGGAGGAAATCAAAATTGACTAAACACGCAATTTTATCTCCATCAAGTTCCCATAGGTGGCTTAACTGTACACCAAGTGCTGTGCTTGAACTAGAGTTTGAAAATACCAGTTCATCTGCAGCCGAGGAAGGAACGGCAGCACACGCCTTTTGTGAGCATAAGCTGAAAAAGGCATTGAAGATGCGAAGTAAAAGACCTGTATCTGATTATGATTCCGATGAAATGCAGGAATGTACTGATGCCTATGTGGATTTTGTTTTGGAGCAATATGAATTAGCCAAGCAGAAATGTAAGGATCCGGCTATTTTGATTGAACAGAAAGTGGATTTTTCAGAGTATGTCCCAGATGGATTCGGAACGGCAGACTGCTTAATAGTTTCAGATGATACGCTTTCTATTATTGACTTTAAGTATGGACAGGGTGTTTTAGTAGATGCCTACGACAATTCACAGATGAAATGTTATGCACTTGGAGCACTGGCAATTTATGAGAGCCTATATGACATAAAGGAAGTCAGTATGTCAATCTTTCAGCCACGTAGAGAAAATGTGTCTACTTGGATAATTGCTACAGAAGAACTAAAGAAGTGGGCAGAGGAAGTCCTAAAACCTAGGGCAGAGCTTGCTATAAAAGGCGAGGGAGAATATTGCTCTGGTGATTGGTGCAAATTCTGTAAGGCTGCAGTTAGGTGTAGAGCAAGAGCTGAAGAAAAGCTAAAACTTGCAAAAGATGAGTTTAAACTACCACCACTATTAACAGATGCGGAAGTTGAAGAAATTTTAGTTGCTATTCCGGATTTAACATCATGGGCAAATAGCATCTTGGCATATGCAACAGATATGGCAGTTAATCATGGTAAAGAGTGGGAAGGCTTTAAGGTTGTAGAGGGTAGATCGGTAAGAAAGTATAAGGATGAGGATTCTGTAATCGAAAAAGCAAAAGAAAACGGATATACCGATATCTTTAAAACCAGTCTAATTACACTCACTGAAATGCAAAAACTAATGGGAAAGAAGAAATTTGAGGAAATTCTAGGTGACCTCATTATCAAACCACCTGGAAAACTGACACTTGTTCCAAACTCAGATAAGCGTCAGAAAGTAAATTTAACAAATGCTAAAAACGAATTTAATGAAATAACGGAGGAAAATTAAAATGGCAAATATTAGTAGAACAAAGGTAATCACAGGAAAAGACACAAGACTTTCATATTTTAATGGCTGGGAGCCAAAATCAATCAATGGAGGACCTGAGAAGTATAGTGTATCTCTTCTTATTCCAAAGGATGATAAAGAAACAATTAATGCAATTGAAAAGGCAATTGATGCTGCAATCGAAGAAGGAATTGGTAAGTTTGGTGGAAAGAAACCAAACAAGGCTGCTATTAAATTACCTCTTCGTGATGGAGATATTGAGCGTGATGATGAGGCATATAAAGGCCATTATTTCATCAACGCAAATAGTGTAACAGCACCTCAAATTGTAGATAAAGCTGTAAAACCTATCCTTGATAGAAGTGAAGTATATTCAGGTTGTTATGCAAGAGTGTCTATTAACTTCTATGCCTTTAACTCTAATGGGAATAAAGGAATCGCCTGCGGACTTGGGAACATTCAAAAGATTAGAGATGGTGAGCCACTTGGTGGAAGAAGTAATGCTGCTGATGATTTTACAAGTCTTGAAGATGATGACTTCTTGGCATAGGAGCTCTGTACTCATTACCTGTTTTCAGGATATGGAAGGACATTAGAAACAAATAATGAAAGAATAACAGAAATCGGGTGGTGGGGGCAACCTTGCCACCTGTTTGTTTAAGGAGGAGTAATGAACGAAATATGGAAAGATATTCCTGGATATGAGGGGAAATATCAAGCAAGTAGCGAGGGGCGGATACGTAGCTTAACAAGAAAAGTAAGGGGAATTTGTCATTTTACAGGGCGTGAGTTTCAGAGAACAGTTCAAGGCAGAATTTTGAAACCAGGTAAATACTGCAAAGCAGGACATGTTTCTGTTGTTCTTGGACATGGAACGAATGGAATCCCCGTACATCAACTAATAGCACGTACTTTTTTAGGAGAATGCCCTTTAGGAAATGAGGTTCTACACAATAACGGTCATTCAAAGGATAACAGAGTTGAAAATCTTCGTTACGGTACAAGAAGTGAAAATATATTAGATGTTTATAACGACGGTGGACGATGGAGAAAACTTTCTATAAAGGATGTATACGACATTCGATTTAGATTCTTATGTGGTTATCGTGGCTATGAAATAGCTGAATTATATGGGGTATCACAAACCACCGTTAGTAATATCAAAACAAGGAGGATATATGGATGGCTGGAATAAAGACACTATCACTGGACTTGGAGACCTTTTCTTCTGTTAATTTGAAAAAGTCGGGAGTATATAAATATGCCGAATCCGATGATTTTGAAATACTCTTATTTGCTTACAGCGTTGATGGTAGTGATGTTAAAGTAATAGATTTAGCAAAAGGAGAGGAAATTCCTTCTGAAATATTGGACGCACTCACTGATGAGAAAATAAGTAAATGGGCATTTAATGCACAATTTGAGAGAGTTTGTTTATCAAGATATTTAAGGGATAAAGGTATCAGTCTAGATCCTTTTTATGATAATCATAAGCTTAGTACATCAAAGGCTATGTTTTTAAATCCGACTTCTTGGAAATGTACCATGATTTGGTCTGCAACACTTGGACTTCCATTATCTCTTGAAGGAGTGGGTGCTGTGCTAGGACTTGATAAGCAGAAATTAAGCGAAGGTAAAAACCTAATCAAGTATTTTTGTGTACCCTGCACTCCGACAAAAACTAACGGAGGAAGAACAAGGAATCTGTACTTTCATGATGAAGAAAAATGGGAACAATTCAAATCATATAACAAGCGTGATGTGGAAGTGGAGATGGGTATTCAAACAAAACTATCAAAGTTTCCTGTTTCAGAAGATATATGGGATGAGTTTTATTTAGACCAGGAAATCAATGATAGAGGAATCGCTATTGATCCTGTTCTTGTTGATTCGGCAATCAAATTAGATACTGGTGTAAAGGCTAGTCTTATGCAAAAGCTAACAGAAATTACCGGACTTGAAAATCCTAACTCAGTTCTTCAGATGAGAAAGTGGTTATCGGAGCATGGACTTGAAATGGAGTCTTTAGGAAAAAAGGAAGTAGCAAAAGAACTAAAGACTGCATCAGACGAAATAGTAGAGGTTCTTACTTTAAGACAGCAGTTATCCAAGTCATCAGTTAAGAAGTATACAGCCATGAAAAATGCTGCCTGCACAGATAATAAGGAAAGAGGAATGTTTAGATATTATGGTGCAAATAGAACTGGAAGATTTGCAGGAAGACTTGTTCAGTTACAAAACCTACCACAAAACCATCTGCCGGATTTAGCCGATGCTAGAGCACTTGTAAAATCAGGAAATGTAGATGCTCTTGAAATTTTATATGAAGATATCCCAGATACCTTATCTCAACTGATTAGAACAGCCTTTGTACCTCAGAATAATAACAAATTCATTGTAGCTGACTTTTCAGCCATTGAAGCGAGAGTCCTTGCATGGCTTGCAGGAGAAAAATGGAGAATGAAGGTCTTTGAAGAAGGTAAAGATATCTACTGTTCATCTGCTAGTCAGATGTTTGGAGTTCCCGTTGAAAAGCATGGTATAAATAGCCACCTTAGACAAAAAGGTAAAATCGCAGAACTTGCACTTGGCTATGGTGGTTCGGTAGGTGCCTTAAAAGCTATGGGAGCACTTGATATGGGACTTACTGAAGAAGAACTTCAGCCACTGGTTGATGCTTGGAGAAACTCAAATCCTATGATTACCAGTCTTTGGTGGAATGTGGATAGAGCAGTCAAAACCTGTATAAAGCAAAGAATAGAAACGGAAACTCATGGAATAAAGTTTTCATGGAAAAGTGGATTTTTATTTATTGAACTTCCTTCAGGAAGAAAACTTTCCTATGTAAAACCTAGAATTGGCGAGAATAAATTCGGTGGTGAGTCAGTTACTTATGAAGGTGTCGGTAATGCTAAAAAGTGGGAAAGACTGGAAAGCTATGGCCCTAAATTTGTAGAAAACATTATTCAGGGAACTGCAAGAGATATTTTGCTCTTTGCTATGAAAACATTAAGAAACTGCCAGATAGTAGCTCATGTTCATGATGAAATAATTATAGAAGCTGATAAAAGAATGAGTCTTACTGCAGTATGTGAGCAAATGGGAAGAACACCACCTTGGGCGAAGGGGTTACTTCTTCGTGCAGATGGTTATGAATGTGAATTTTATAAAAAAGATTAGAAAAATTTTGAGCGGGGTTTACTATCCGCTCTTTTTCTTTGCCTGTGATTTAGAAGGTAATAGTGCCTTCAAAAAAATTACAGGAGGTCAAATAGATGACTATTGAAGAAAAAATCACCTACTTGGAAACAATGGATAAGGTAAGAGACCAGCAAATAAAAGAGCTCCAAGTGGCAGTAGAAGAATTAAGCGGATGTGTGAATGGAGGTGTTAATCATGAAAGCAATGATTCCAATGAATGATTATGGCATTATGGCTGACAAACATAACACCGCCAGAGTAGACAGCAGATTTGTTGCACAGTTCTTTGAGAAGAATCATAAAGAAGTGCTAAGGGATATCAGAAAAGTAGTATCAACTGACTCTGGTTTAAGTGAAGAATTCACTGAGCTCAATTTTGCGCTCAGTGAATATAGAGATACTACTGGAAGAAAACTACCATGCTATCTGCTAACAAGAGACGGTTTTACCATTTTGGCAATGGGCTATACCGGACCAAAGGCTATGAAGTTTAAAGAACTATATATCAAAAAGTTTAATGAGATGGAAGATTTCATAACAACGCTTATTTCAGCAAGAGAGATGTTTCCTATCTTAACTGAAAATATCAGTTTAATTCATGACCATCCAAAGGCGTATCACTATAGTAACGAATGCGACATGATAAATAGACTTGTTCTTGGGATGTCAGCAAAACAGTTCAGGGAATTGTATGGGCTAGATAAAGGACAAAGTATTCGTCCTTATCTAAGCTCTGGTCAAATGTATCTAATAGATAGATTGCAAAAAATTGATGCGGGGTTACTAATTTCAACACCGGACTATCAATCAAGAAAAAGACAACTCGAATGGTATTTAGGAAAGATTGGAAGGGAGGCAGATTATGAGTAAGACATACAAAAAGCACCTTAAAAATCCAAACTTTAGACCACTTGCATATATCTGCTCTCCATATAGTGGTGATAAAGATTTAAACATTAAGAAAGCCATTCACTATGCGGAACTTGCCTATAAGAATGGTGCAATTCCTGTCACACCACATCTCTTGTTCCCTTTTATGGATGATAGAGATTTAGAACAAAGAAAAGATGCACTTTTCATGGACATCATACTTCTTGGTAAATGCCAGGAAGTATGGGTGTTTGGTAGTGAAATCACTGAAGGCATGAAGAGAGAACTTGAGGTTTCCAAAAAGAGAAAACAAGTCATTAAGTATTTTACAAGTGAGGGTTTGGAGGTTAAGACAAATGCTAAATTTTAATTGTTATGATGCTACTTGCATTGGAAATAGTAGCAATTGTATATATCCAAATGAGATCTTGGTATCTGATAGGGATAGCTTTATAAAAGCTATCTCTTTTGACCATGTTACAGCAGAGTTTCAAGGCAGTTATAGAAGTAAAGATAAGTTCATAACTTCTAATTGCATACCGATGGATTGTGATAATGACCATTCTGATGACCCAGATGATTGGGTTACACCTTTTGATGTGGCATTAGCCTTTTCAGGAGTATGCTTTTTTGCATCGTATAGCAGAAACCACATGAAAGACAAAGCAGGTAAATCTGCAAGACCGAGGTTTCATGTCTATTTTCCAATTGAAGAAGTAAGTAATGTAGATGAGTATGCTGAATATAAGGCTAGGATACAGGCAGAGTTTCCATATTTTGATAGTAACGCACTAGATGCTGCAAGATTTTTATATGGCGTCAATCCAGCAGAGGTGGAACTTTATGAAGGGGATTTAACAGTTACTGGCTATTTAGGAAGAAGAAAATTTGAAGATCTACCTATATTAGGTAGCCAAATACAAGAAGGAAGTCGCAATTCTACATTAAGCCATTTTGCAGGAATTATCTTAAAACGATACGGGAAAAGCGAAAAGGCAAAAAAAGCATTTTTAGAGGAATCTGAAAAGTGTAACCCTCCTTTGGATAGGGAAGAACTTTCACTCATTTGGAAGAGTGCAATCAGCTTTTATGAAAATATATCTAAACAAAAAGGATATATACCTCCAGACGAATATAAAAAAGTTTCTTGGGAGAAGCCATTACCGTTTACGGGAGAAAAGATGCCAGATTTTCCTATTGAAGCCCTCCCTAAGGCTTTACGAAATTATGCAATTGCTGTAGGAAAATCAACACAGACTCCTGTGGATATGGCAGCAGTTGGAGTTCTTGCTACTGTATCAGCTTGTATGAAAAATTTATATAAAGTTGAGGGAAAAGCGGATTGGCATGAACCAACTAATATTTACAGCGTAATTATAGCAGAGCCTTCGGAAAGAAAGTCTGCAGTTATTTCGCTTGTCATAAAACCTGTGGATGAATATATCAAAAAATATAACCAAATTCATAAAGTGGAGTTTGAAATGTCTAAAGTCATCAAACAGAGACTAGAAAACAAGAAAAACAGTCTTCTGAGCCAAAGTAAGAAAAAGGGAGAGGACAAAACTGCTAGTGAATTTAATGATGAAATCAGAAGTGTGGTAGAAGAACTTGTAAATTTTACAGAAAGTAAGCCTTTAAAGGTTTATGTGGATGATACGACTACTGAAAAACTCACAGAAAGTTTGGCAGAAAATAATAATGCTATTTCTATTATTTCATCCGAAGGTGGAATTTTTGATGTCATATCAGGCACTTATTCCAGCAAGGTAAATATTGATGTTTTTCTTAAAGCCTACTCCGGAGAAAACATATCCGTAGATAGAATTATGAGAAATTCTATCTATGTTGAAAATGCGTGTCTTAGCATTCTTTTGTCTGTTCAACCTGTAGTGATTGGTGAGCTAATGAGAAATAAGAAGTTTCGCCATAGAGGGCTAACCGCAAGATTTCTATACACTACACCACAATCTTTTGTTGGAAAAAGAACCTTAGAATCAGAATGCATTTCCAAAAATGTATATAGGGAATATAAGGAGTTAATCGATAATATTCTGATGGAAGAAAAGACGGGAAATACACAAATTATAAAGCTGAGTGAAAAGGCAAAGGAACTCTTAAAAGAGTATTTTGACTGGGTGGAACAAAAGCTTGTAGGTGAATTTACTATGTACAGCGATTGGCTCGGAAAACTAGTGGGAAATACGCTTCGCATTGCAGGGATACTTGCAAGAAGTAGTGTGATAAAAAAAGATGTGGGAGATGCTCTTTTAGAAGAAGATTCACCGATTGTAATTGATGAAGAAGTTTTTTCTAATGCTGTTAAAATTGGAAAATATTTTTTAGTCCATGCAGTTAATGCCTATGGAGATATGGGAGTTCGTTCAGACTTTAAGGCTGCTCTTATGGTTCTTGAAAAATTAAAAGAAAAAGAACTTGTAAACATTACAAGAAGGGAAGTCATGAGACTTTGCAGGTGGGTTGGAAGTGCAGAAGAGGCACAGAGCATACTGGACAATCTTGAAGACTATGGATATATCCGTCTTTCAGAAATAGATCCGGCAGAAAAAATGAGAAATGGAAGACCTAAGAATGTGGTGTATTCCATCAATCCGAGCGTTTTATCGGAGTAAAAGATTTTTTTGTCACACATATAAGGGTTTTGTCACGCTGTTCCCACGTCCCATACACAGTTCTATATGTAGCAATACTTTATATATAAATAAATTAATTAAAAAAAGCTATCTATATAGCGACAGCGTGACAAAATAGGACAAAACTATTTTTAACAATTTGATGAAAGGAATAGAAATACGATGATTACAAGGAATGAAAGAAAAATTGAAGTTTATGAAAATGCAGGAGCGTATATGAGACTCCTTAAGACAGTAGGGACAAAAGCGGTAGTTGCAATTAGTCCTGTACTTCATGCCAAGGATACAGGTAGGTTATTAAAGGCATTAAATACTATTGATGAAATATGTTCAAAGGCTGATAGTAATATGTTTTCTGACTATCCTAATCTTGCAAATAAATATGTTGATGTGTTTTACGGCAATTTAGCTAGTGAGACAAGAAATGATATTGATGAAAAAATAAAGGTTATGGCAAAGGAGAGAGCAGATGAGCTGTTTAAGAGAAAGTGATATTGAAAAATGCTTAGTTCGTAAGGTGAAAGAAAAAGGTGGTTTTGCAATAAAATTTGTAAGTCCTAGTCTATCTGGTATTCCAGATCGTTTACTTCTTCTCCCGGAAGGAAAGTTTGCTTTTGTAGAACTTAAGGCAAAAGGTAAAAAACCAAGACCTCTTCAGCTAAAAAGAATGGCTGATTTTAGGAAGTTAGGATTTAAATGTTTTGTGATTGATGATAAAGAAATGATCGGTGGTGTGATTGATGAAATACTATCCTCATGATTACCAAAGGTATGCAACGGACTTTATCATAAATAATCCAATATCAGCAGTTCTATTGGAAATGGGTCTTGGAAAAAGTGTCATAAGCCTTAGTGCAATCAATGAACTTATGCTTGATTACTTTGATGTATCAAGGACTCTTGTTATCGCACCATTAAGAGTTGCGATTTCTACATGGCCAGATGAAATTAAAAAGTGGGATCACTTAAAATATCTTAGCTATTCTGTAGTAACAGGAAGTGAAAAAGAAAGGCTTGATGCATTAAAGAAACCCGCACACATTTACATTATTAACCGTGAAAATGTAGACTGGCTTATTACAAAAAGTGGATTCAAGTGGACATTTGATATGGTGGTAATTGATGAACTTTCATCTTTCAAAAGTTATCAAGCAAAAAGGTTCAAATCACTTCTTAAAGCAAGACCAAAGGTAAAAAGGATAGTGGGACTAACAGGTACACCATCCAGTAATGGACTTATGGATTTATGGGCAGAGTTTAGACTCCTTGATATGGGAGAAAGGCTTGGAAGATATATCACTCACTACAGACAGAACTTCTTTATACCAGATAAAAGAAATCAGCAAATCATATTTTCATATAAACCTAAAGATGGTGCAGAGAAAGTAATTTATCAGCTTATATCGGATATCACAATTTCTATGAAATCAAAAGATTTTCTGAAGATGCCAGAATGCATTATGAATGAGGTGGTGGTTTCATTATCGGAAAAGGAACAAAAACTATATGATTCCTTAAAAAAGGATATGGTGCTATCCATTGAAGATGAAGAAATCGATGCTATAAATGCTGCAGCCCTATCTAGTAAACTTCTTCAAATGGCAAATGGTGCTGTATATAACGATGATAAGGAAAGTATTCATATTCACGATAGAAAACTTGATGCGCTTGAAGACTTAATCGAAGGAGCTAATGGGAAACCAGTCCTTATAGCCTATTGGTTTAAACATGATTTGGAAAGAATAAAGAAAAGATTTGATGTTAGAGAGATTAAGACCAGTAAGGATATAAGTGATTGGAATAATGGGAAAATTCCTATAGCTATCATTCATCCTACAAGTGCTGGTCATGGACTTAACTTGCAATTAGGTGGATCAACACTTATATGGTTTTCACTTACTTGGAGTTTAGAACTTTATCAGCAAACCAATGCAAGGCTTTATAGACAAGGACAAAAAGACACAGTAGTTATTCATCACATTGTTTCTGAAGGTACTATTGACGAAGATGTGATGAAAGCACTAAAGGCAAAAGAGAAAATGCAAGATGCACTGATTGATTCAGTTAAAGCAAGATTAAAGTAACGAGGAAAAGAGGTTCTATGGAGAACTTACCTCAAGTTGGAGGTAAGAATGGAAATAAAAGAATATTTAAAGCAAGCATATCTGCTTGATAAAAGAATACAGCATTACCTAGAAGATATAAAAAGACTTAGGTTAATGGCAACAAGTGTATCCTCTCCAAGATATGATATAGACAGAGTTCAAACTAGCAAAAATACTGAAGCACCTTTTGTGAAAAGTTTAAATAAAATAATGGACTTAGAGGCAAAGATAAATGAGAAACTTATATTGTTTATCAGGCTTAAAGAGCAAATTCTTGACATGATTTCAAAACTTGAAAGTGTGGATGAACAATTGCTACTTACCTATCGTTATTTAAACAATATGACATGGGATGAAATAGCAAAGGAACTTCATGCTTCAAGAGCTACAGTTTTAAGGTGGCATGGGAATGCACTAGTTAAGTTAAAAATGCCTGAAAATCCTATAGATATAAAAAGTTGATACAAAATGAGACGCTTTGAGACACTTTGAGACTAAATAATACTGTTTGACTATCTTTTAATAGTTTTGCCTTTGTGGTATGATATACTTAGCAAAAATTATAAGAATACAAGCCTTGAGAGAGAAATCTTTCAGGGCTTTTCTTATGCCCAAAAGGAGGTGGAAGACTTGCCAAGAAAACCAAAGCGTCCATGTTCTTACTCTGGATGTCCTAACTTAACTGATGGCAGGTTTTGTGAAAAGCATCAAAGGGAAGAGAACCAACGCTACGAGAAGTACGACAGGAATCCTGCTGCATCTCGTAGGTATGGACGAGTGTGGAAAAGAGTGAGAGATGCTTATGTTAAGGAGCATCCATTTTGTGAGGAGTGCTTTAAGAAGAAAATTTTAGTTCCTGTAGAAGAAGTGCATCACATCAAACCTCTTTCTGAAGGTGGAAATCATAATAAAAGTAATTTGATATCTTTATGCAAATCGTGTCATGCGAGAATTCATGCCCAAAGAGGAGACCGTTGGAATAAAAAGTAAATGGGTAGGGGCGGTCATTATCTCTACGAACCTAGCCACCGTGGAACGGGCGTGGGGTCTCACGCACAAAAACACAGGTTCAAAGGGGGTATTAAAGAAAACTAAAAAATATGAATGGAAAGGAAGTGATGAATGTGGCCAAAGACGGAACATATAGAGGTGGGAGAAGAGTAAAAGCAGGAGATAAACCAAGACCGATAGCTGAAAAAATACAAAATGGAGAAAAGGTAAAACTGCTTGCAAATGATATACCGGATATGTACTATGCAGAACTTGATTCTGTAGATTTACCTGATGGTGTAGAACTTGATGGAATAGATATGCCAAAACCTGGTGAGTACCTATCTGCAAAACAAAAGGACGGTATTCCACTAGGCGCAGATGAAATATATAAAGAAACATGGCTGTGGCTAAAGGAGAGAAAATGCGAAAAGTTAGTAAATAAAAGATTGCTTGAGTCATATTCACAGGCCTTTGCCAGATATATTCAATGCGAGGATGCTATTAGTAGATATGGAATGCTTGGAAAGCATCCAACAACAGGTGGAGTAATTGCTTCGCCATTTATTCAGATGTCATCACAGTTTCAAAAAACAGCAAATCTTATTTGGTATGAGATATACGACATCGTCAAACAGAACTGTACAGAAATTTATGAAGAAGATAGCGATGACCTTATGGAGCAGCTATTAAGAAGAAGGAGATAAGAAAAATGATAGAAAAAGTAAATCCAAAACACCCTGTCATTGCAAGACAAGATAAACACCTATCTAAAAACCAAGAAGAAACTATCCGATGTGGTGATAATGGTATCTTTAAAGGTATGCCATTAACAGATGAAGATAAGGCTTTAAGTAAAATTGCAAGAGAAATCTATGGAACTTATCCCTATGATGGAAAATATATCCTTGATGATAAGAAGCTAATCATCTGCCAAAGCCATGCGAATAATGAAGAATTAAAAGGTAAATATCAGTCTGCTATTATTAATCCTCTAGGCTTTTGGACTGGTGGAACTGATGTAGATACAGGAGCAACAAACCGTAAACTTGGATCGGACATGGCTGATTCAGTTACAGGCGGCGGTCTTCATGGTAAAGACTTATCCAAAGCAGATATATCAGTAAATATCTACGCTTTTCTTAAAGCACAGGTGGAACAAAGACCGATTGAACTTAGCTGTGCCATTGGTGATGAAGTAGTTGATGGTAAGCCGTATAGCGAAATCGTGAATATCGCAAGAAAGTATATAGACTCTATTGGTGGATTTGAAAAGTTCGCTGAATGGGGTCTTTTTTAATGGGGTGAGCTTATGAAAACAAAAATGGAAATGGTGGAAATTAGTAAACTAGTCCCTTATGTGAATAATGCAAGAACTCACTCCCCAGAGCAGATTATGAAACTTAGATCCTCTTTACGAGAATTTGGTTTTATCAATCCGGTCATCAT
>QWBY01000753.1_pt1 | contig 45172 bp, 54 predicted proteins | sample 1972471 | NCBI WGS metagenome assembly QWBY01 (sample SAMN09866722, study PRJNA288562) | Human gut metagenome isolate term6_stool, whole genome shotgun sequencing...
TCGGGTTATCCGCTGAACCTGAAATCAGGAAATTTCCCTCACCTGTCAAAATCCAAACTCCGTTTATATTTTCGTCAAGCGAACAGAGGCGATTTACGAACTTTTCCGCCAAAGGAACTTTTCCGTTCACTATCTGAGAGAACGAGGATTTTCTGTAACCGAGTTTTTCTGCAAGTTCGGTCTCGTTCTCCGCAACCTCCTGAAATATCAGCCAGTTAATCGCTCGTTTAAGTCGTCTTAGTACGTCGTCCATATCGTTAAAAATATATAAAATCGTAACTTTTTTCGGAATTATTTTTCTAAAATCCAAACTTTGTTTATATTTGCAACCGATTACGGTTTTAACTGCGTACAAAGTTACGAAATAAGAACTAAAATCGGAAATAAACTAATAAGTAAAATCGGAAATTTAACACTTATAAAATTATACGATTATGGAACAGACACCTGTATTCAAGACCGAATGCCAAGCGGAGCGAGAAAAGCGGGACTTGGCTATCTACGACGAATGGAACAAACTCGTCGCCGTCGATGGTCAGAGCCGCACTCTCGTAACCGAACACCTGATGAAGAAATATAACATTCATTCAGGAGGGACTATTTACGTTATTCGCAAGCGTGTCGAGGCACGTCTGAAAGCAGAGGAGGGCAAGAAATGAGTAAACTGTCTCCCGAGGCTCAAAGAGCGAAATATCAGTACAACAAAAAGTACGTGGACGCATATTGGGAGCGGAGAGCGAAACGGACTGAGACGACCGAGGAGAGAACCTCGGGGCGTTCTGTCAGAAAAACCGTCGAGCGTTCCTCCGTCGAGGTTCGTGTTTCGTTCCCTGAAATAGACGTCCCGAATCGTCCGTCTGTCTCTCGGGGCAACAAATCGGACGAACAGTATATCAAGGCACTCGAAACCTCAAACAAAACCCTGAACGGGGAGAACAGGCGTCTCGTCCGTCTCCTGAGAAAATATCAGGGAATCATAGAGGCTGGAGTTCGCTCCGAATTATTGAATCTTAAATCGGAAACGCTATGAAAGTGAATTGGAAAAAAGTCGGACAGTATATCCTGTTCTGCGTCCTGTTCGGTATAGGGTTCTTTGCATTTATGATAGTTGCGGGCGACGACGACCCGTCGAATCCTCTCCCTATCGGACGTTGGATGGCTATCAAGTCGGCTGCTATGGCGGTTTTGGTCGCCTGTGTATTCACGGGCAAGTATCTGAACAAACTCGGGCTGTTCTCTGAGATTGATTTCGACGAGGACGAATCCGACGAAAATATCTAAGACTATGGGAGAGGAATTTCAGACAATGACAGAGAGACTCGACCGAATCGAGCGTCTCTCGCTGATAGCGGCGAAACCCGTTCTCCTCGTCGAGGAAGCGGCGATTTTCACGGGGTTCAGCGTTCAGCACCTTTACAGGTTGACGAGCGCAAAACAGATACCCCACTACAAGAAAGACCGAAAACTCTATTTCAAGAAATCGGAGTTGGAGGAATGGATGCTCGAACACCGAGTTCAGACGAACGAGGAAATCGAGAGACAGAAACTCCTGATACGACAGGCATTCGAGCGGGGCGAGCGTTTAACGACGTTCACGGGCAACCAAATTGGACATACGGTCGATTTCCGAAAGGTCGTCTCCGAACTCCGAGACGAGGGATTTCTGATAAAGGACTATTGGGAGAAAGCCTCGGACGGACGGAAATTCAAGGTTTACTATCACGAAAATGCAACGCCCGAAGCAGTCAGAGGGCAAAATAACTAAATACAGTTTATTATGGAAAATGAAATTATCGAAATCAAACAGGCGGAGGTAATCTCCGCAATCAATCGAGCAGAGGTCGATATTCAAATCTCGACGGCTAAACAGTATCCGAGAGACCTCCCCCGTGTCCTGAACACTATCGCAACCTATGCGACAATGGACAAAGAGACCGCAGAGGACTGTTTCTACGTTCTCCGCCGCAAAGACAAAGACGGAAACGATTCAGTTATCGAGGGACTGTCAGTCCGCATGGCTGAAATCATCGCCTCGGCTTGGGGTAACCTCCGTATTCAGACCAGAATCGTCGGGAACGACGGGCGAATGATAACCGCTCAGGCAATGTGCCACGACCTCGAATCGAACGTCGCCGTCTGCAAGGAGGTCTCCCGCTCGATTATGACAAAAAAGGGCTACACGTATTCTCAGGATATGCAAATCGTAACGGGAAACGCCGCCTCCGCAATCGCATTCAGGAACGCCGTTCTGTCGGTTATCCCGAAAGCGGTAACAAAGAAAATCATCAACGAGGTAAAGAACGTCGCCCTTGGACAGTCGATAGACCTCGAAACGAGCCGACAGAACGTCCTCGCCTATTTCAAGAAACTCGGCGTTACGCAGGAACAGGTGTTCCTATATCTCGGCGTCAAGTCTCTCGACGAAATCGACAAACAGAAGATTTTCGAGCTGCGAGCCACGGCGAACGCAATCAAAGAGGGAACGACGACCGTTCAGGAGACGTTTATCAACCCAGAAAAGGAGGCGAAAGCACAGGCAGCAGCCGAGAAGAAAGCCGAGACCGCTCAGGATAGAGCAGCAGCCGCTATCGCCCGTTCGACGGGAGCAGCCGCCGTCGAGGTCGCAGAGGCGGAGGTCGTCAATCCTGAGACAGGAGAAGTTGTAAAAGTTAAGAAATCAACCAAAAAATAAAAGAAAATGGAAATCAACGTATCAAACCTGAAAGCGGCTTATGCCGCAGCTGACGAGAGCGGAAAATCGCTCCTCCGCAACCTGTTCCCTGACGCAGATCTGAACAAGGACAACAGACCCGTAACTGAAAGAATCAAGACGTTCGAGGACGCCTGTCAGGAACTCGGCGAGGAGCATCCGTTCGTCGTCGCATACAGAGCCGTCGAGGACATCGACGAATGCTCGGGAGACATCGAGGCTTACCTGAAACTCCGAATCATCGTCGCCGCCCTGAACGAGGGCTGGACGCCTGAACTCAAAGAAGACGAAATCCTCTACTATCCGTGGCACTGGTTCTACACTCAGTCGGAAATCGACGATATGGACGAGGACGAGCGCAAGGAACGCCGTATGATGCAGACAGGCGACTATGCCACAGAATTTGCGGTTTTCGCCTATGCGCACTCGGATTACGCCCCCTCGAATGCGGCTGCGCCCGTCGGCTCTCGCCTTTGCTTAAAGAGCAGCGAACTCGCCTCGTACTGCGGAAAACAATTCATCGGAATATGGGCTGATTTCCGCCTGATACGCCGCTGATAAACCGTTCAGGAGGGTAACTCTCCGTCGCTCTCCTGAACTCCTCGTAAAATCAAAATTTAATCAAAATAACAGCAAAATGGAAGAATTAAAAAAGCACCTCGAAGCCATTCAGAAATGGCAGGACGAGAACAAAGACAACAGAATCGCTATCGTTCTCGTATCGGAAATCTCAAACGAAAACGAGAACGGTTTCGAGCAGAACAATCTGTTCGGGCTGTCAGGTAAGCAGCTGACAGTCGTCCGTCTCCTGAAAGACGCTCTCTCAGACCCGAAAATCGCTAATCTCGTCAAACGAGCAGCGGGAGAACTTGCAATCGAATCAATAATCAAAAAGACAACAAAATGAGTAACACAGTAATTCGTCCGAAAGACAGAGCCGAATGGCTCAAAGTGAGAGAATCAGGAATCGGTTCGTCCGAGGTCGCAACGATTATCGGTCTGAACCCGTGGGAAACCCCGTATCAGTTATGGAGACGCAAAATCGGTCTCGACGCTCCGAAACAGGAGAATTTCGCTATGAAAGCGGGACACTATTTGGAGGACGCCGTCGCACAGTTTTGGCACGACGAGACGGGTCGAGACATCATCAAGCGCAGCGCAATCGATTGGATTATCCGAGACAACGAACGCCCGTTCCTCCAAGTGTCGCCCGACCGCACGTTCTGGCTCGGAGAGAGCCGTTCTCCGAACGACAAAGGAATCCTCGAATGCAAGACGACCCAAATGTCAATCGACGCCGACGACATTCCGAAACATTGGTTCTGTCAGGTTCAGTATCAACTCGGAGTTGCGGGTCTCTCGTTCGGCTCTCTCGCTTGGCTCTGTTCAGGTCGGGAGTTCGGCTACAAGGACATCGCCCTCGACCCTGAGTTTTTCGGCTGGCTGATTTCCGAGGTCGAGCGTTTTTGGGTCGATAACATTCAGGGACGGCAGGAACCCGCAGCGACGAACGTAAGCGACGTTCTCCTGAAATACAACCGACACACCGACGGAAAGATTATCGAGACCACAGAGGAGGTTTTCGACGCCTACAAATCACTGAAAGAAGTCCGACAGGAAATCGACGCTCTCGACGCCCGCAAAACCGAGTTGGAGGAGAAAATCAAACTCGCATTCGGAGACGCCGAGGGACTGTCGTTCGGAGGACAGACAATCGCAACGTGGAAAGCCCCGAAAGCCTCGACGAAGTTCGACGCCAAAGCGTTTCAGGCTGCACATCCTGACCTCGCTCGGGAGTTCACTGTTCCAAGTCAGGGAGCGAGACGATTCCTCCTCAAATAAACGTACAACCTGTTCAGATAATTATTTCGCAGTATGATAACCATATCGAACAAACAGCGGGACGACATCGTCCGATACCTCGACCTCCTCTGTCAGACGTTGGAGGGAGACAGTACACGGATTTACAACACGAAACGCCTCGCCCGAAAACTGTCGAAAACGCTCGAATCGAAACAGCCTGCCCGAGCCTCTGAATTACCTGAACAGTTAAATTTTTCTCGCAAAACAAAGTGATTACGGTATAATCGTTATAACTTTGCAATAACCAAATTATAACAGAATGATAACAGATAAAAATATAAATCTCCGTGTATGGGTGGGACAGCCGAAAGACGTCCCGACGTTGCTGTTTAGCGTGGTTAGCCCTAATCACGGGGATTTTTTCTTTTGATATGATTACACTAAGGGAAAATCAGTCTGAACCGATAGCGAAAGCGATTCAGTTTTTTCAGGAGGAAAAGCCGAAACAGAGCCTGATAGTTCTCCCGACGGCGTGGGGGAAATCAATCCTGACAGCGTTCGTCGCAAAAAATACCACTGACAGGCTCTTGGTTCTCCAGCCATCGAAAGAACTCCTCGAACAAAACTACTGCAAGTATATGAATCTATGCGGGGATTTCGGGACAAATGCTGGAATTTATTCCGCATCGTTCGGACGAAAGGAAATCGCTCAAATAACATACGCCACAATCGGTTCTATCAAGAATCTCGGGGAGACGTTCAAACGATACGGATTCACGAAAATGCTAATCGACGAGGCGCACCTGTATCCTCGGGAGGCTGACAGTATGCTCGGGCGATTCCTGAAAGACAGCGGAATTACCCACGTCCTCGGAATCACGGCGACACCTGTCAAGTTACAGACGAACCGAGACCGAGACGGACAGACGTTCTCGAAACTCGTTATGCTGACGAGCCGTTCAAAGAAAGGGAATTTCTACAAAGACATTATCCACGTCGGACAGGTTCAGGAAATGGTTCGTCTCGGTTTTTGGTCTCCGCTCCTGTATGAGACCGCATCGTTCGACGACAGTCTCCTCGTTTTCAACTCCTCGAAGTCTGAGTACACGGAGGACAGCGTTCAGCGGGCTTACGACGCCAACGGAGGAACTCAGGGAATAACAGATACGCTCGACAAACACCCCGAGAGAAAACACGTCCTTGCGTTCGTCCCGTCGGTTCAGGACGCTATCGACCTGTCTCAGCGATACCCGAACTCAGGCGTTATCTACGGCGAGCAGGACAAACGGGAGAGAGAACAGACCGTCGCCCGATTCCGCTCGGGAGACATACGGGTTCTGTTTAACGTCCGAGTTCTCTCGACGGGTTTCGATTTTACGGGAATAGATTGTATCGTCCTCGGAATCTCGACAGCCTCAATCGCCCTGTATTATCAGATTATCGGACGAGGAACTCGTATCGACCCCGAGAAACGGGACTGTCTTATTTCAGACCTCGGAGGAAACGTCGAGAGGTTCGGACGGGTCGAGGACATCATTTTCGAGAAAGGTCGTCTGTGGAGAATGTTCGGAACAGGAGGACGTCTCCTGTCAGGCATACCGATTCACGACATCGGGAAATACAGTCGGGAGGACACTCAGGCGATAGACGCCCAAAAAGTCGCCCCTATCGAGGTTATGCCGTTCGGCAAATATCAGGGAGAGCGCATCGCAAATATCCCTCTGAATTATCGTCAATGGATGATACGTTCGTTCGATTGGAATGCCCGAAACGAGAAACTCCGACAATCAATCTTAGCAACAATGTAGAACAGGAGGTAATTATGGGACGACCAAAGAATAATTCAGCCGAGTATTTCAGCCACGACGCCGATATGAGAAACGACGTAAAGGTAAAAGCACTGAGGAGACGGTTCAGCCACACGGGATATGCCGTGTGGAACTATATCCTCGAAACCCTGACAGACAGCGAGAATTTCGAGTTGGATTTCCGAGAAGTGAATCGGGAACTCCTCGCCGCCGACTATGAACTCTCGGTCGAGGAACTGACAGAAATCGTCGAATACGCCTGTCGAATCGACCTCCTCCAACTGTCAGAGGACGGGACTGTCCTGTTCTCTGCGGCGCATAAACGCCGTTTCGCTCAACTCTTGGAGCGTCGCTCAAAACTCTCTCAGGCGGGAAAGAAAGGAATGGCGAGCCGTTGGAATAACGCTAACGAGGATATAACTCCGAATAAGGAGGTTATAACTCAGGATAGCAAAGAAAAGGAAACTAAAGTAAAGGAGAGTAAAGGAAAGAAAATAGAATATCCTTATCAGGATATAGTCGCCCTGTGGAACTCTGTCTGTTCCTCTCTCCCGAAAATCAAGTCTCTCAACGATAACAGGCGAAACAAAATACGTCTCCGCCTCGCCGAGTTCTCGGACGACAACAGTCGTTGGCTCTCCGTCTGTCAGGAGTTATTCGAGAGGATTCAGGCGTCGAAATTCCTCTGCGGAGGAAACAACTCAGGCTGGACTGCATCGTTCGACTGGGTTTTCGAGAACTCGAAAAATTGGCTAAAAATCGTCGAGGGCAACTACGACAACGACCGAGGCTCTCGTTCTGCGGCGAATAGAGGCTCTCTGACGGGCGTAAATCTCGGAGTGGGAGAACGAATCGACGAGGAGACAGGACGCCGCACATACGGCTCAGGACGAGCCACAATCCCGAACGACGCTCCGCCCCGTCCGTCCGAGAAACACGCTTGGGACGAGAAAACGCATAATTGGATTCTGCTATGAGATTGAATTGGGAAAAATACGGAATATCCGCCCCGTTCGGAACGAGGTCGGGAAACAAAAAGGTTTTCTGCCCTCAATGCCACGACGAACGTCGGGATAAACGGGACAAAAGCCTGTCGATAAATCTTGCGACGGGCGAGTTTCATTGCCACTACTGCGGTTTTTCAGGCTGCGCAGCCGAAAAGGAATCGTGGGAACGGGAGGAGCGTCCGTGGCATAACTACGCCCCCATCAAGCGACAGAAGCCGACATACAAGAAACCGACGCCCCGCCCTGTCTCTCCAATTTCAGCGAAAGCCCTTGCGTGGTTCGCCTCCCGAGGAATCTCGGAACAGACGCTCCGAGAAATGAAAGTAACGGAGGGACAGGAATGGATGCCTCAGAAGAACGGACAGGCGAATACGGTTCAGTTCAACTACTATCGAGACGGCGTCCTCCTGAACACGAAATTCAGGACGGGCGACAAATGTTTCAAACTCTGTTCAGGAGCGGAACTCCTCCCGTATAACATCGACGGGATAAAAGGGCAGAAAGAATGTATCATCACGGAGGGCGAAATGGACGCCCTGTCGTTCTATGAGTGCGGTCGGCACGACGTCGTCTCTGTCCCGAACGGAGCGAACGCAAACCTCGACTATCTCGACGATTATATCGAGGACTATTTCGACGACAAAGAGACGATTTTCATAGCCTCCGACACCGACACGAAAGGCGTCCTCCTGAGAGACGAACTCGTCCGTCGTTTCGGGGCTGAACGCTGCCGAATCCTCGAATACGGGGAGGGCTGCAAGGACGCAAACGAACACCTGCAGAAGTTCGGGAAAGCGAGCCTCCTGAAATGTCTCGAATCCGCTCCCGAAATCAAATTGGAGGGTATTTTCACGGTCTCCGATTTTGAATCCTCCCTCGACGCCCTGTTCGAGAACGGAATGCAGAAAGGCGTTACAATCGGGCACGAGTGTTTCGACCGTCTCCTGTCGTTCGAGACGAAACGTCTCTGTATCGTAACGGGAATCCCTGGCAGCGGTAAATCCGAGTTCATCGACGAGATAGCCGAGCGGCTCAATATCCGTTACGGTTGGAGGTTCGCCTATTTCAGCCCTGAGAACGCCCCTCTCGCCTATCACGCCTCGAAACTGATAGAGAAGTTCACGGGCAAGAAGTTCGACAAACAACACCTGACATACGGAGAATACAGACAGGTCAAAGACCACCTCGAACAGAATTTCTATTTCATATCCCCGTCGGAGAATTTCCAAGTCGATACGATTCTCGACAGGGCAAAATACCTCGTCCGCCGACGGGGAATCAAGGCTCTCGTAATCGACCCGTATAACAGGCTCGAATCGACGAGAGGAAAACTCAACGAGACCGAGTATATCTCGGAACTCCTCGACAAACTGACGAATTTCGCTCAGATAAACGATATTTTGATAATCCTTATGGCTCACCCGACGAAGATGCAGAAGAACAAGGACGGCGAGCCTGAGATTCCGAGCCTCTATGATATAAGCGGATCTGCGAATTTCTACAACAAAGCGGATTTCGGAATCGTCGTACACAGAAACCGTCTCGACAACACGGTCGAGGTGTACGTCAAGAAAGTAAAATTCAGACACCTCGGAGAGTGCGGAATGGCTCTTTTCAAATACAACCTGAACAACGGTCGATACGTCCCGTACACGAACGGAATCGAGCCTGTTTGGGACAATGACAACCACATACAGAAAGAACTCCTCAGACGGGCGCAGGAGGCTGAACAGGCGGCGACGTTCAATTTCGACGACGACCTCCCGTTCGGCGGAAACGAGGACGAGGAGGACTGTCCGTTCTGATAACAAGATTATAACAACGTAATAACAACCTTATAACAGTGATATGGGAACAAAACAATTTACAAACCCTGACAGGAACAGGTATTACGGTCTTAGACAGGGAGACGTCGTTATCCCGCTATTTCAAAAAGAGAGGATTTGCGAGGTCGAACGTCTCGGATTCCTGAATAATAACAGCGTTCAACTGCGAAACCTCGAAACGGGCGAACTGTTCGACTACGTCGCCGAACATTGCGAACTGATTATGAAAGTCGAGGACAAGGAGAAAGGGAAAGGACTGAAAACGTATGTAATCACTCTGTCGAGGAAATTCCCTGTCTCGCATAAACGGGCGGGAGAACAGACGAATTTCGCACACCTCCTCGAGAACGCTCTGTTCGTAAAGGAGAACGCACTGTCAGTCTGCAAGCATAAGAAACACACCATTCGGGCGAACTTTCCTCTGTGGGAGAAAAGAATCGCTCAGATACAGAATGGAGAGGCAGTTCTGTCTGTCCGTCAATGGACGGGGAAACCGTATCAGAGTAAACAGGTCGAAATCGCTCGACTGACAGCCGAGGACGGCGTCGGGATTCAGGAACTCAAACTGACAGACCTGTCGAGACCGACGACTATAAACGGGCAGCGGATAGAACTCCCTCTGCTGGCTAAGAACGACGGTCTCAGTTTTAACGATTGGTTTTATTGGTTTGAGAAATACGACCTCTCTAAACCTCTCGCAATCATTCATTTTACCAAATTCAGATATTGAAATGGAAACAGGACACAAAAAAGAGTTCCTCGATATGATTCAGAGGAAAGGAGAGCGGGTTTTCGACAGCCTGTCAGACGTCGTTCAGAACCCCGAACGAGACCTCCGCAAAGGACAGATAGTCTCGTTCACGAACAAATACGGAGTAACATTCAAGAACCTCGAAATACTCGGATTCTGCGAGCCGTGGGACAGTCGATGCGTCTATCTCGACAAATCCTCCTATTGGTTCCCCGCTCGTCCCGAGGAACTGACAGTTCAGAGACGGAGGGCGGAGTATGATGCGATTCTTTGAAAGGCTGAAAGAAAGCCTCCGAAAACTGAGAGAGGAACTCGAACAAACGACCGAGGCTATCGAGCGTCTTGGAACCTGCATCGAAGTCCTGAACACTCCGTCCCGACACGGCAGGCGATTTCCTCCGTACAGGGAGAAACTCAACCCGAGGGGACACGTCCGACCGATTTTTTGGCACAGAATCAGGTCGAACCCTCACAGAAGAAGAAAGCCACATTAGGGGCTGAAAATCAGAGAACGCAAATAAAATGAACAATAATCGGAAACAAAATCGTAAAAAATTATGGCAACAAATTTCGGAATTAAAATCGACCTCCTCAAACTGAAAGGAGCGTTTATGCGAAACCTCAAAGGACAGACGGCGACGAAACGCTGCCTGATTATTCCTGTCGATGAATGCAACGGGATATTCCTCGGAGAAAAGGGCTGTTACCTGAACCTGACAGCAATCGAGATGCAGAACCCACAGTTCAGCGACACTCACTGTATCAAACCTGACATACCGAAAGAGCAGCGGGAGGCAATGACACCCGAGGAACAGAAAGCCGTTCCCATTATCGGCGGTCTCCACGCTATCGAGGTAAAGCAGCAGACAATGAACGTAAGCGGGACACTCGGACAGGAGGCGTTCTCGGAGAACGACGACGACCTCCCGTTCTAACAGCAGACATCAATCTCGGACGGCGTCCGTCTCTCAGAATCGGGGGTTCACTGCCCCCGATTTCCTGTACGAGCCATTTGCGCCTCCACAATAAACGTACTTTTTATGAACAACGGATTACACCAAAAGAAAGCGAAACGCCCACAGAGCGGGAAATCGCAAAAAATAACTGACCTGTTTACCGTCCTCTGCCGTTCAGACCTGAACGTCGAGTGCGTCAAGGAGTTCAAGTTCCACCCGAAACGTCGGTGGCGGTTCGACTATGCAATCCCCGAACACCGCATCGCCTTAGAGGTCGAGGGCGGCGTATGGACGGGAGGTCGGCACACACGCCCGCAGGGATTCCTCGGCGACATCGAGAAATACAATACCGCCACGCTTATGGGCTGGAGAGTGTTCAGAACGACCCCCGACGACCTCCTGAAAACGGCGACCCTGAATTTGCTGAAAACGGCGATTTCGGGCGATTTTGACCCCGAAAACGGCTCTTTTTTGCCCTAAATGTGATTATATTGTAATCATTTCACTACCTTTGTAGTCTGAAATACAAAACGATGAAACAATGAAAACAGAACTCGTAAAACTCTCTCAGGTTCAAATCAACGCCTCGAACCCACGAACAATATCTCAGGAGAAGTTCGACAAACTGATTCAGAGCATTCTGATTCTCCCGAAAATGCTGAAACTCCGTCCTGTCGTTACAGACGATACCCTCGTCGTCCTCGGCGGAAATATGCGTCTCCGTGCGCTGACGGCTATCGCTGAAATGTCCCCCGCTGAAATAAACATCGCTCTCGGGAAATGTAGCGGGTATGCACAGAAAACGGAGGCGGAACGAGAGAATCTGCGGAACTATTGGCGGGATTGGGTTCAGAACCCGACCGTCGAGATAGTCAGGGCGTCGGAACTCTCGGAGGAGGAGCAGCGGGAGTTCATTATCAAAGACAACGTGGGTTACGGTGAATGGGATATGGATATGCTCGGGAACGAGTGGAACGAACAGGAACTCGTCGATTGGGGTCTCGATATTCCGTGGGAGAAACCCTCCGACAGCAGCTCTCAGGGAGGAGACGGAGAAAGCGGCGGAGACCAGAACGACCACCTGTCCCTGAACGAACAGTTCGTCGTACCTCCGTTCTCGATTCTCGACACCCGCCGAGGATATTGGCAGGAGAGAAAGAAACAGTGGTATTCCCTTATAGGCGATATGGGCGACAGCAGAAACGACACCCTCGTAACGTCGCTCGAAATGAAATACAAAGACCTCTATCAGAAGTCGAAGCACAAGAGAAAGGAACTCGGCGTCTCGTTCAAAGAATACGTCGAGAAGTACGCCACGAAAGAGGAACTCGAACGGGAACAGGGAAAAATCGTCGCTCAGGGCGTCTCAATCCTCGACCCTGTTATGGCGGAACTCGTCTGCCGTTGGTTCGGTCGGGAGGGTTGCAAGACGTTCGACTGTTTTGCGGGCGATACCGTGTTCGGATATGTCTCTGCGTATCTCGGCAACGAGTTCACGGGAATAGAACTCCGACCCGAACAGGCTCAACTCAACAACGAGCGAGTTGCGGGAATGTCCGCACGATATATCAACGACGACGGACAGAACGTCTGGGAACACCTCGAACCCGAGAGCCAAGACCTCCTGTTCTCCTGCCCTCCGTATTTCGACCTCGAAAAATACTCAGACCTCCCGAACGACGCCTCGAATCAGGGAACCTACGAGGAGTTTATCGAGATTATCAGGAACGCATTCACGGCGGCGATTGGCTGTCTCAAACAGAACAGTTTCGCCGTAATCTGCGTGGGAGACGTCCGAGACCGAAAGACAGGCGCATATTACGATTTCGTCGGCGACGTGAAACAGATATTCAAGGACGGAGGAATGATTCTGTATAACGACATCGTCCTGATAGAAATCGGGGCGACAGCCGCTATCCGTGCAGCCCGATATATGGAGACGAGAAAGGTCGTCAAGATGCACCAAAACGTCCTCGTATTCTACAAGGGCAACCCGAAAGACATCAAACAGAACTACAAAAAGATTGAGTATGCAAGCGAAGATTTGGAATTTTTCCGAGTGGATTCAGGAAACGAATCCGATGGAACTAAGGAGACGGTTTGATGCGATTCTCAGGCGTTCGGGATTCAACGTCTTGGACGTCCTCGAACATCATTTCGAGCCGCAGGGATATACCGCCCTGTGGCTGTTATCGGAGAGCCATTTCGCCGTCCACACGTTCCCTGAGTTCGGCAGGACGTATATCGAACTGTCCTCCTGTAATCTCGACTATTATCAAGAATTTCTAAAAATAACTGAAACGCTATGAGTGCAGCACAGAACCAAAAACGAAATCAGGTCAAACTCGCCCGTCTCGAAATTGTGGCTAAACTCTACAAAAGGGGGTACAGCATCCGCAAAATCAGGGACGAGGTTATGCGTCGGCTCGACCTCCCGACATATTCCCTGCAAACAGTCCACAAGGACGTCCGCTCCCTCCTCGACGAATGGCGGGAATCCCGTCTCGACGACTTGGACGACGCTCTCGAACTCGAACTCCAAAGAATCGACGACACCGTTCGGGAACTGTGGGAACAGTGGGAAAAATCGAAAACCGATTACAGCAAGACCGAGAGCAAACAGAAAGGTTCTCCGAGCCGAGACAAGGACACGGGACAGACGACTATCAGGACGTTCCAAACGGAGCGCAAGGAAACGGAGGTCGTCTCTCTCGGCAATCCCGCCTATATCTCAGAAATCCGACAGCAGCTCGCAGAGCGTCGAAAACTCCTCGGACTGTATGCCCCCGAGAAAAAAGACGTTCAGGGCGGAATCTCGTTCGCATCGTTCCTTATGGAAAGTGGAGCGTTGGATGATGCGGAGCGTAGCATAAACGAAAATACGCCCATTTAGCCACCTGCGAGCCTCTCTGTGCGACTTTTGAGGCTCGGACGTGAATTATCCATTTTGAAAACAAAACGCAACAGCGGTCAAATAAACAGGTAAATTACCGATATGTCACGAAAAGACGAAATACTGCGACGGAAAGGGGTCGAACTCCTGAACTCTTGGAGGGCGGATTGGAACAAATTCGTCCGAGAGGCTCTCGGAGTAACCCTCGACCGTGAACAGCAGGCTATCCTCGAATCGGTTCAGTTCAACCCGAGGACGTCTGTCGCATCAGGAACGGCGAGAGGTAAGGATTTCGTCGCTGCCTGTGCCGCTGTCTCGTTCCTCTATCTGACACCTCGTTGGAACACCCGTCGGGAACTCGTCGAGAATACGAAAGTCGCTCTAACAGCCCCGACAGAACGACAGGTAAAGAACATTATGCTCCCCGAGGTTTCCCGTCTCTACAATCGAGCGAAACAGCGGGGAATCATTCTGCCAGGTCGTCTGAACTCCTCGGACATCAGAACGGACAACGCCGAATGGTTTCTGACAGGATTCAAGGCGGACAACAATAACCACGAGGCGTGGTCGGGATTTCACGCAGCCCACACCATGTTTGTCGTAACAGAGGCGTCGGGTATCGGCGAGGACGTGTTCTCGGCTATCGAGGGAAACCTACAAGGCGACAGCCGTATTCTAATCGTGTTCAACCCGAATACCCCTGTCGGATATGCCGCCCGCTCTCAAAAGGGAGACCGTTGGGCGAAATTCCGCCTGAACAGCCTGACAGCCCCGAACGTCCTCCAACGTCGCAACGTGATAACGGGACAGGTCGATTACGACTGGGTCAAAGACAAACTCGAACAATGGGCGACGCCTATTTCCGAGGGGGACGTCTCCGAGGAACTCGACGATTTCCTGTTCGAGGGACAGTGGTATCGCCCCGAGGATTTATTCCGAGTGAAAGTCCTCGGAAAGTCCCCGAAGATTGGAGACGACGTCCTGATTCCTCCTCAGTGGATAGAACTCGCACAGGAACGCTGGGCGGCTGTCAATGGTCGGGAGGTTCTCTCGAAAGAGCCTCGAATCCTCGGCGTGGACGTTGCGGGTATGGGACGAGACAGCACGGTTTTCTGCGAGCGAAAGGGACGGTGGGTCGCTCCGTTCATCGCTCGGAACTCAGGAGGAGCAGCCGACCACATGAAGGTAGCAGGAGACGTCGTAGCACATCGACGGAGAGAGCCTCAGATGCTCGTCTCTATCGACACAATCGGAGAGGGAGCGGGCGTCTATTCCCGTTGCCTCGAACTCGACGACAGCGGCTATTTCATTTCCTGCAAGTTCTCCGAGGGAACGAAACAGGGAGAACGTGAACTGACAGACGTAACAGGAGAATACAGGTTTGCCAACCTCCGAGCGTATCTCTTTTGGGCTGTCCGTGATTGGCTGAACCCGAAAAACAATACAGGGGCTATGCTCCCGCCCGATTCCAAGTTCTTTGAGGAGGCGACGGAAATTCGGTGGTGGTTTCGCTCCGACGGTCGAATCATCATCGAGCCGAAAGACGACATCAAAAAACGCCTCGGACGCTCTCCTGATAAGTTCGACGCCCTCGCAAATACATTCTACCCGATACGAGCCGTCGGACAGAATATCGACCTGAACAGGCTCTCCCGAATGGTTTAACATCAAAAAAGCAAAAGAGTATGACAATCGAAGAAATTTTGAACTCGACGGAACTCTCGGCGGCGGAGAAAGTCGCTGCCCTGAAAGAGAAACTAATCTCCGTTCCGAAATGGTGCGGTCGAGGAGGTCTGCAGGAACAGTTCGACCCGACGAAACACCCCGTAATGAACAAACAGAAATACCCCGACGAAGTAACGGAGGACGGCGTTCAGCCTGTCAGCCGTGTAACGGTAGATCTGCCTCGCCTTGCCGTCAAGCGTATGACGGAACTCTGCTGCGGAATCCCAGTCAAACGAGTTTACAAGCCTGAGAACGACACTCAAAAAGAAATCGCCAAGTATATGGAGGCGATATTCGACAGAAACCGCATCGACAGCGTGAACGTGGAGCGTCTGAATATGTTATTCGGCGGCTGCGAGGTTCTGACGCTGTGGTATGCCGTCGAACAGCGGAACACGATTTACGGGTTCGATAGCCCCCTGAAACTCCGCTGTCGGAATTTCTCTCCTATGCTCGGCGACGACATCTATCCACTGTTCGACGAGTACGGGGATATGACAGCCGTCTCAATAGGCTACACCCGAAAGGTCGGGAGGAAATCCGTTCAGTTCCTCGACGCATACACCGCAACGAAGCACATCAAGTTCTCGAACGCAAACGGAGAATGGGAGGAGGTCGAGAACGAGGATATTACCGTCGGGAAAATCCCCGCCATTTACACCTATCGCCCGACGCCGATTTGGGAGAACACCGCCGAGAGTATCGTCTATGAAATCGAATGGGCGTTATCTCGAAACGGAAACTATCTCCGCAAGAACTCGAAACCTGTTTTCATTGTGTTTGCCGACAACGTTATCAAGTACGGCGACGAGAAAAGCGAGAACAAAGAGTTCAAGGCGGTTATGCAGTACCCGAAAGGCTCGACGGCTCAGTATGTAACGTGGGAACAGGCTGTCGAGAACCTGAAATTCTATGTAAACGAACTCCGCTCCCTGTTCTTTACTCAGTTGCAGTTGCCCGATTGGTCTTACGAGAAAATGTCGCAACAGGCTCTGTCAGGCGAGAGCCGCAAGCAACTGTTCATCGACGCCCAAATGAAAGTTCACGACGAGAGCGGACGTCTCCTCGAATTTTTCGACAGGGAGGTAAACGTCGTGAAAGCGTTCCTCAAAACAATGCTCCCCGAGCGTTACCACAAGGACATCGACGAACTCAGGGTCGAGAATCAGATTACCCCGTTCTCAATTACAGACCGCAAGGAAAACGTCGATATGCTTATGGCTGCGAACGGCGGCAAGGCGATTATGTCTCAGCGAGAGAGTATCGAGGAGTTCGGACACTCGGACGACGTGGACGAGACCCTGAAAGAAATCAGCGAGGAGGACAAAATCGACGCTTTCAGTCTAACGGAATAACGGAGGGCGTCGTATGGGAAAGACATATTCAAGACCACGACAGGCGGCGAAACGACAGACAGAATCACCGTATAAATGCCGAGACTGTCGCCACTCATACGATTGGCACAGCAAGGCTCTCGACGGGCATCTGATTCTCTGCCGCTGTCCGCACGACGTCAAGTCGGAACACGGGCGGTGGTGCAAATTCCTGTCCGACGCCGCCTGTCCTCAGTTCGTGAAAAGAGAGGAGGATTCAAACAATGGCGAAAAAGAATAAATACGACCAGCAGCACCTCCGAAACCTGTCAGTCTATGAACTCCGCATCGACAGAATCTATCAGGAGGCTATTCGGGAGGCTGCGGCTATCGGAGCGAAAATCGGCTCTGTTCGGGGCGACGGGATTTTCTCTTTCAGTGATTATCCTGCCACTCGGACGAGGGTCGAGCGTCTTATGCAGACCCTCAAAAACAGGATGCAAGCCGTCGTCGTGAACGGAATCGACGCTGAATGGACGCTATCGAACAACAAGAACAGCGAACTCGCCCGACAGGTATTCGGAAACAACGTCGGGAGGCTCTCTCAGGCTCAATACAGACGCTATTTCTCGACCTCCGACGCCGCCCGTGTTGCGTTCCAAGCACGACGGGTCGGAGGTCTGAGCCTCTCTGACAGGGTTTGGCAATATACGAATCAGTTCAAAGAGGAAATCGAACTCGGTCTCGACGTCGGAATCCGCAGCGGACGCTCGGCGGAGGAAATGTCCCGAGACCTGAGAGATTACCTCAAACACCCCGACAAACTGTTCCGACGGGTTCGGGACGAACACGGAATCCTGCAACTGTCGAAACGGGCGTCGGAGTTCCACCCTGGGCAGGGGGTCTATCGCTCCTCGTACAGGAACGCCCGACGGCTCGCCTCGACGGAGACCAATATCGCTTACAGAACATCAGACCAAGAGCGGTGGAAACAGTTCGATTTCGTCGTCGGAATCGAGGTTCGCCTGTCAAACAACCACACCTGCCTCGGACGGGACGGAAAGCCCCACGAGTTCCACGACATCTGCGACGAACTTGCAGGACGTTATCCGAAAGATTTCAAGTTTACAGGCTGGCACCCGCATTGTCGCTGCCACGCTGTCTCAATCCTGAAAACTCAGGAGGAAATCGCCGAGGATACCCGTCGAATCCTGAACGGAGAGGGAACGACTAACGACAGCGTGAACAGCGTCCGAGAACTCCCGAAATCGTTCACTGATTGGGCGGAGAGGAACGAGGAACGAGCGAAAGAGGGACGCTCTCTCCCGTATTTCATTCAGGACAACAAAGGAATGCTAAACGGATTCTATCTCGATAAGGCAATCGCCGAGACAAGAACGAGAGCCGTTCAGTCAGGAGACGAAGTTCAGAACCTCGCCGAGACAATCGCCCGACATTACGGGGCGACGTGTACCCCGATAAATTTCAAGGGGGCGGAATCAATAATCAGAAAGGTTCTATCGGAGCGCAGCTCGAATCCGACGTTTACACCCGACGACCTGAAAGACGCCGTAAGGACGACAATCGTCGCAGGACGTTCTGACATTCAGAGAGTGTGCGCCGACCTCCAAAAGACAGACGGAATCCTGAGATTCAAACCTCAGAGGACGCCTCTCGGATATACGGGCAATATCGTGAATTTCAGGACAAAGAACGGAATGGTCTCAGAGATTCAGGTAAATACGGCGAGAATGATTTACGCAAAAGAAAAACCCGCCGACGCTCGACGGGTTATAGGGGACGAACTTTGGAATCAGATTCACAGAGAAACAGGTTTGGAAGGTGGCTTAGGGCATAAGTTTTACGAAGCGTATCGAGTTCTCGACCCTGATAGTCCCGAGGCGAAAGAAATCCTCCGCAAGTCTCGGGAATATTACAGCCATTTCAATTCCTGAGAGAACGACGGTCTCCTGTCTCGGGAGACCAATCCCACGTTATGCCGAATCCCTCGTAATCCTCTTTCGATATGGGTTCGAGGAGATTATAATACCCGAAACTCGGAATACCCCACGCCTCTTTGTTATCCTTAGAGGCTGGGAGTTCTGAGAGGTTCTCTATCGTTTTGATAAAGCGTTCGCCGTTCTCGTTTTCACGGATAACTGCGTCCGCCTCGTAATTTGAGTAATATTTCATATCGTCTAAATTAAAAATGGATTCCTGAATGGTCAGCCGCCCGCATCCCACCGTCTTGTTTCATACGCCATCCCGCAAGGGGAAAGCCTCGTCCGCTGTCAGGAATCCGTGTGCAAAGTTATAACAAATTTAGTTCTACAAAAAATCTTTTTCAGTAAATTTTTTAAGTTATTTTCTTGGAAATCGGATTCTTAGAGCGTTTCTCGTCGTCTTGCTGTAAGTTATCGCATCGTGGATTTGCGTCGATTTGCGGGGCGTTTCTGCGCTTTTTCCGCATTATCGGCTCTTTCGTTATCTGACAGAACCTCCCGACATACTCGTTACCCTGTGCAACGCCGATATTCCAAAGGCGGGAGACCCGACACCCGATTTGCTCGTGGCTGAACACCTCGTAAATTGCAGATAGCGAGTGAAAGAAAAACTCCTGTCTCTCGTCTCCTGACAGGGGCGGTTCTGAGAACGACACCCTGTAAATAAACTCCTGTCTCTCGTTCATCGCTCAATCAGCTTGCAGTATGAATTGTCGTTCAGGTTCTCTCTCAGAGCCGCTATCGCCCAAAGGCGGCGAATATCCTCGGGAGTGAGATTCAGTTCCTCGTCGGGGTCGTCGTCCGACCGTTCTCTGAACAGCCTATGTTTCGAGCAATAAGCCTGAAACAGAATGTCCATTTGGCTCTCGACGTCCCGTTGGAAATTCAGTTTGTGCCACTCGAACAGGGAGGAAATCTCGGCGTATTGATAGGCTGTCATTTCGACGGAAATCGCCGAGCGGCTCTCCCGATAATACGACATACTTTTCTCGCCTGTAACCCTCGAATAACACTGCATAAAGATTTTCATATCAATTTTGTGGCGACCGATTTCAAACCGATACTGTTTCCGCTCCTCGACGTTCAGAATCTCGTCGATACTTACGCCGTGTTCTCGGCAGATCTGCTCCATAAGCCGACGAGCGTTCTCCGCCTCCCCTCCGACGCCTCTCTCGGCGAGGGCAGCGAGTTTGCGGAGTTTCGCTTTCAGGCTCTCGTATTTCTCGTTCTCTTTCATCGTTCAACCTCCTCGAATAAGTGATAGACCAAACGACCTCCAAAGAGTTGGAAAGTCCCGATAAATTTCAGGAGGCAATCTCCCTCAATGGGATGCCCTGTTCCATAGAGACGGAACTGTCTCGGCTCTGATTTCGCCGAGGGATTCACGCAAGCCCAAATATACGGACTGCCGTCCTGAACCAGAACAGAAAGAACCTGCGCTCCCTGTGGGAGGACTATCGTCTGAACGTCGTCGATTCTGACGGGGTATTTATAAATCCGTTTCATATCTCGCCCTCCTCTCGTCTGTTTACGGTCGTCGTTCCGTGCGTCTGAACGTCCCAGTCTGAGACGTGTTCGTCCTGAACCTCGACCTGTCCGAGAATCGCTCCGACGCTTTTCTCGACAATTTCCTCTGCCTCCTGTCTGCTGTGCGCCTCGACCTCGAAACGCCCGCTGAACGAGATTCTCGCTCTGATTTTGAATTTCTTTCGTGCCATATCTGTTTTGATTTTTTATGCCTGAACATTCAGGCGACCGACATACTCTCGTTAGAGAGTTATATATATTTTCCTTTCTTTTACTTTACTTTCCTTTACTTTACTATGTTATTTCGTGTTATAAGGTGGTTATACTCGGGTTATAACATCGTTATAATACGAAAAGAGGGAACGAACCCTCCGTCCTCTGAATCGAGCGGCGGAGGGTTGTCCCGTCTCTCCTTTAGGCGAGTTTTACTCGGTTCAGGAGGTTGCCCGAAATCTCGTGGAGTTCTCGACTGCGTTCAGGCGACAGTTCTCGGGCGTGTGCCGTGATAGCCTGAGTAAGTTTCCAAAGGGTCGAGCCTCCCTGAACGCCGTCCTCGGGGTCGTTGCGCATCAGAATTTTCTCGACCTCTTTCCCCTCCTGTTTCAGGAGAGAGCCTCCCTGAGTGAGACGGCGGATTTCGTGTTCCATATCGACCTCGATTTCGGACGCTCCCTGTATCTCGTATGCCTTACGTTCGAGGGTCTCTCGGCTGAACAGACCTTTGGTCAGGTCTCGGACGGCTGAGACGGTTGTCTGAGTGTCAAGTTCGTATGTCTTTTGACTTAGGGCGATTGTATCAGGCAGCTTGCTCCCGAGGTGTACGGTTTTCATTACGCTCTCTCGAACCATACCGTTCAGGCAAGCCCCGTTCAGGAGGAACGCCCGCATATCGACCGCACCGTCCCCGTAGTCAGAGGTCGAGAACCTCGCTCCCGCAAAGATTACGACGTCTCCGTTCTTGGCTGTCGGGACGACGAGAGGCTGCGGGAGAATCGTTTCCGCCCATACTTTCGTATCGTTCATATAGGCGTCCGAGATAACCGCTCCCTGCGACGCTGCCTCCTGAACAAACGCTGTCAGAATCTCGACGGAGTTCAGACGACGGTAACTGTCGGAGAGGACGCCTCGAACCTGAGTTCCGACGGTGCGGACGAGAACACGGCTGCGCTGCGTCCAGCCTGAGTGTTCGTTAAGGACTGTTGCTGCGAGGTTTCTCGCCCAAGCGTCCCCCGAGGCGAGTTGGCGGAGATAACGCTGCGGAACGCCGAGACGGTCGGCGAGTTGTCCGATTGCGTTGTCGTGGAGGGAGAACGCTCCGTCGGGCATATTCATCGACAGGCGGTTTCCCTGTCCGTCGAAAGTGATAACGGGGGCGTGGTCGTTCTGTTTCAGGTTCACGCCGAGCGGGGCGATATAGTCCTGAGCGATTTTGCCCTCGTTTACGAGGCGTTCCATTGTTGCCTGAACGCCGACTGCCTTGCCGTCAATCATTCGCTGTACTTTGTTGATTACGACCTGATTCAGACCCTCTTGGTGGGTCATTGGAGTTGCTGTTAGAGTTTCCATTTTCTTTCTGTTTTATTGAGTTATTGAATAATTTGTCAAATAGTCCTGTGCCTCCTGTTCGAGTTACTCGGAGGAGAGGTCGTCTGAACTCGGCTCGAATCCTGACAGGAACGCAGCCTCGATAATGTCGTTCATATCAAAATGCGGGTTTAAGTTTGAGTTGGCGGAGAACCTCTTTCAGTTCGCTATCCGTGTATTTCGCTGCGACCTCTTTTCTCATATCGTTGGAATTTTACAGGTTATTTTGAATAGAATGTTACTTTCAAGCCTCGACGCAGCTTGCAGACGATTTTCCCGTCCTTTGAGAAGAAACTGTTTTTGAACGCTCTCTTTACGAGAGTGTCGGCGAGTTCCTCTCCGAGGAGACGAATCAGACCGCTTACTACGACGAGGAGGTTCAGGCGTTCGTCTGAATTGTTGTAACCGTAAACTTTGATTCTGAAATCTCGGTTGATTTGGGCTGTGCTGTATGTCATTGCTGTTGCGTTCATTTGTTACTGTTTTTGAGGTCTGGAGGTGATTACATTGAAATCACGTTGCAAATATAAGTGAAGTATTTTAATTAGAACTCATTTTTCCGAAAAAAAATTCCGAAAAAATTAACTGAACGGGTAATTTTAAGCCATTTTAACCTACCACACCTCGGAAATCGGACTAAAATCGTCGTTTTTATATGAAAAATCTCGATTATCCAAATTTTTCGAGAAGAAAAAGCAAAATATTCTGATTATATTGTAAACAGTTTCGGGTTTTATCACTACCTTTATGGCGTAATTTGTTTAATACAATCAGTTAATTTTCAAACAATGGACTACAGACAACAGATTTTAGAGGCACTGAAAGCCAAAATTCAGGGGGTCAGTGCCGACATTCTGAACAGGATTGCCAACAAATTGAGCAAGACTGTTACATCGGCTGAACAGGTTGCGACCGCTGTCGAGGGAGTTACCATTCAGCAAGTTATCGAGAGTTACGGCGATTCCCGAGCGACCGAATCCGCTCAGACCGCAGTCCGCAACTACGAGGCTAACCACAATCTGAAAGACGGGAAACCAATCGAGACGCCCCCGACACCTCCGACAGGCGGACAGGGCGGAACAGGAGGCGCACCCGCCGCTGGGGGTACAGAAACCGTTCCCGCTTGGGCGCAGACACTCATCGACAGCAACAAAACGCTGACAGACCGTCTCGCCAAAATGGAGGGCGAACGTACAACCGCATCCCGAAAACAGAAACTCTCAGAGGTAACGAGCAAACTCCCCGAGGAACTCCGCAAGCCTTACGAGAGAACCGCTATCGAGAATCTATCGGACGAGGATTTCAACTCCCTGTTGGGCGAAATCACGACCGAGGTCGAGACGATTTCAGGTTCAATCGCAGCGAAAGGGGCTGTATTCGGAAAACCCGCTGCACACGGCAGCCAAACCACACAGAACGCTCTGACGAAAGAACAGGAGGCTGCAATCTCGCAGAGAGAGGGTATGCCGAAAGACGGACAGCAGCCGTTCTAATGTTTCACTCTTAAAAACTCAGCATTATGGGTATGACAGTAAGACGCAACAAGGACACCCGCACACCTCGTGTCCTTATGCACAAAGTCGCAGACATTCGAGGAGGCGTCTCCGTGAATGTCTCGGAACTCGGAGGCGATTATCTCCGAGAGGGGGCGTTTCTCAGCGCACCCGTGGACGGTATCTGCCACGTCGTAAAGACAGCGACCGTCTCCGCTGACGTTGCCGCAGCCGAAAAGACCGTCAAGGTCGATAAACTGCACAATTTCAAAAGCGGGGATTTCGTCTTAGCAAAGGTCGGTGGCGTTGCGGTGAAAATCTCCTCGATTGACACATCAAACAAGGTTTACGACGTCCTGACACTCTCCGCCGCTCTTGGGACTATCTCTAAAGGCTCTCAGATAGCAGAGGCGAAAGAAGCCGCAGCAGAGAACACCTCCGCATTGAAGTATCACGCCCTTTCAGTCGTCGGAACAGGCAAGCCTATCGACCCGAAATCGAACCTCGACACCGACGCTTGGGTTATCGCCGTAACGCACGGGAATCCTATTCCCGACTTTTTGGCTGACGACCTGAAAGGAATTATTAACTATTAAAAACCGCTCAGAAAATGGCAACAATCGTAAACACTATGATTCAGGGGCTTACAGAGCAGATGATTCAGGCTCGCTGGAGAAAAAGAACGTCGCCGCCGACCTGCACACCGATAACGGAACGATTCTCCGCAAGCGTCGTCCGATTTTCGAGACAGCGATGGGCGACATTCCGTTCATCTCGATTTCCCGAGACCTTACCCGAGCCGAAATCAAAGAGTATCAGACCGCTCTCGCTTTCGCTCAGGACGAGGACGCTACGAAACTCGTTCAGTATTGGGGCGAGGACGTCGATTTCTGTTTCAACGGCGTACAGTCCGAGTTGGAGTTCATCGCTTGGAAACTCGCATCGAATGCGGGCGTCCTGCATTTCACTCCGACAACGAACGCAACGTTCGCTAACGAATTTGACCTCGACTACGACGTGGACGAGGATATGAAGCGCAAGACCTCTGTCGATTGGGACAACAAGGCAACCGCCGATATTATCGGAGACCTCGCCGCCGCTGTCAAGTTCGCAAAGGAACACAATCTGAACCCGAAATTCGCATTCATCAACCTCGACGAACTGTATCGAATCTGCTCCGCCGAACAGATTATCAAGCAATGTGCATCGTTCGCATCGAACGCTCTCGGAATCTCTCAGACGCCCGACCTCGCCGCCGTGAACTCTATGCTCGCAAAGCAGGCTTGGTTGAACGGTCTCCAGCTCCGTGTAATCGACCAGACTATCACCCGTGAATTTGCGGACGGCTCTCAGACATCAGGCAACCCGTTCGAGAACCGTCGTCTGATTCTGTCAGAGACAGAGCGTCTCGGAACAACTCAGTACGACATACTCAAAGAGAATAGCGACCTGATTCTCCGTGCCGAGCGTGCTCATACTATCGTGAAGAAATACGGAACTGTCGAGCCACAGTCAGAGGTAACAATCGGACAGGTTGACGCCGTTCCTGTATTCGATTCCGCATATCGTAACATCTATCTCCGAACCGACGGTAAGGAGTGGTAAAAACGACTGAATTATGGAAACGATTCTCGAATCCCTGAAAAGCGTAAACGCATATCCCGTTCCCCTCCGTACTCTCGTCGAGATTGCGGAGAGACGGGGTTTGCCTCTGACATCGGAGGCAACTCAGGCAGATCTGCGTGGAAAGGACTATAAACTCGCCACCGCCGACCTCCTCCTGTGGCTGTCTCTCGCCCCGAATATCAGTCAGGGCGGGCAGTCGTATTCGTTCACGGACGAACAGCGGCAGCAGTTCAGGAACAGGGCTAACGCTCTGTTCGACGAGTTCGGGGAGGAGACCTCGTCTGTTCAACCCACATACGGTTACAAAGGTTCTCGACTATGATAATAGAAAACGGCACAATCGAAACGAAAGCAAAGACGGTCGGAAAGATAGACCCGAAAACGGGCTATCCGTCCAAGTCGTCCGACGTTTCGTGGGGCGACCCGATTCCCTGTCAGTACTCGGCAAACAAGTATAACAAACTCGGACGGGTAAGCGGCGAACATTTCATTCGAGCCGAGTATTCGGTTCTGATTGAGGAGCAGCCGTTCGACGCAGAACAAATCAGGCTGAAAGACCTGAACGGAAACGTCGTCGGGGAGTTCTCTGTTATCTCGGTCGAACCTTTGTCAGCCGTTTGCGAGATTAGGATTTTGATTTAATCGCAGAAAAGCCCGTATTTCGACGCAAAATGTGATTATAGTATAAACACACGTCTCGAAAGAGAAACGCCGTTAGACGGGAAATTCCGAAAAAATAACTATCGAATTTATGCCAATAAAGAACCTTACTCCCGAGGGAGCGATTTCCGAGTTCATCGGACAGCAGGTCGAGCGTGTAACGTCCGCCCTGATTTATAATCTGTGCGCCGTCGGAGAACAGGTTCTGAACCAAGCACGTTCGACAAATTCCTATAAAGACCAAACGGGAAATTTGAGGAGTTCTATCGGGTATGTCGTCGCTGTGGACGGAGAGGTCGTTCAGTCGAGCAGTTTCGAGGTCGTCAAAGACGGAGCGGACGGTTCGAGGGACGGAAAGAGTTACGCTCTCGACCTCGTAAAACAGTTCCCCGAGGGAATCGTCCTCATAGTCGTTGCGGGAATGAACTACGCCTCCTATGTCTCGGCTAAGGGGTATGATGTTCTCGACAGTTCGGAGGTCTTAGCAGACCGCCTCGTTCCAGAGATTCTGAAACAACTCGGATTTAATTTCAAATAACAGAGACAATGGCAAAGACAGGAAAACAGATTCAAGGCGATATATACCAACTCCTGAAAGACAGTACACTCTACACGCTGATTTCGGGGGAGGTTTATCGTAACGGATACCGTCCGAGAGACAGCCGAAAGGAGGACGCCGTCGTAACCTTTACTGCAGGATTCCCGACGGAGATTCAGGAGGGCGTCGTTACGGTGAATATCTATGTCCCTGATATTGACCCTTACCAAAACGGGGTTCTCGTCGAGGACGGAGGAAGGACGGAGGAACTCGAACTCCTCGCTCAGGCTTGGGTCGATTCTCTTACAGCCGAGGTCTCCTGTTACAGGTTCGAGCTGCAGCAGACTATCTACACCGAGGAGGAATCGGAAATCAGTCAGCATTTCGTGGTCGTGAAACTACGTTACCGTTACTACGGGGACGATTTCGCCCCTCTGACTGTTCCGCAACAGGCGTTCGTCGATGCGACAGACAGCGAGGACGACAGGGGCTACGACCCGATTATCGAGACAGACGACGGAGGCGTCCTCGTTATTCAGCCAATTATAGAAAAATCAACTAATTAAAATTAGAAAATTATGTCAGTACTTTCATGGGGAAAACCCAAAATCGAACACACCACCTCTCAGGGTGGGGAGCCTGGCGCAGCCGCTCAGTGGGACGAAATCCCAACCCCGAAAAAGGACACCACCAAACTTACACCTACGGCGGGAACTGAATCAACCGCTGAGGAGGAGGGTGGCGATGTCGTTGATTCTCGCACAGGAAAGAACTCCTATCAGTTTGAGTTCGACCTGTTCGTCAAGAAAGGCGAGCAGAGGACATTCGATGACAACGATGGCGTAATCTCAGGCGAACACGCATTCCGCATCACTCCCGAGGACGAGGGCTGCGAGGGAATCCTGATAGACCGCTGTTCTCTCCGTGTCGAGGAATCGTACACGACCGCCGACGGTAAGATGCTCCACTACGTCGCAAAGGTTCTCAAACCTAAGACAGGTAAAATGGTCAAGCCGTATACCAAACAGGAGTAAACGGCTCTCTGAATCTCGGAGGCGGCTCATACGGTCGTCTCCCTGTCAGGCGGGAAAGGAGCAAACGGAGGCTCGCCGAGACAATCTCGGAGGACGAGGGTTCGATTCCCTCTCCCGCCCCTATCATTCATAAAAATAGAAAAGAAATGGAACAGACTATCGAACAGAAAGCGGGAGGAACTATCCTCCAACGAAATAAGGAAATCACGGTCGGAGACAGGACGTTCTCTGTCGCACCTCCGTCCACGGCGACGCTGATTCTTGCGTCCGAGGCAATCTCACTCCTGCCACAGGAAACCCTCGACGGCAAGAAAATCGTCGAGGAGGTACTGTATATCGCCAAAGACTGTCGGATTCTCGGCGACATCTTGGCAATTCTCATTCTCGGAGCGAAAAACCTGAAAGAAACTGTAACGGAGTCCGTCGAGAAACGACGCCTGTTCCGTTCTCCTCGCATTAAGACTGTCGAGAGAGTTATCGACAGGAAAGCGGAACTCGCCGAATGGCTGCTCCTGAACATATCTCCGAAAGAACTCCATCAGACATTTACAAAACTCGTTCAAGATTTTCAGTTGGGCGATTTTTTCGGTCTTACCACTTTCCTGATAGGAATCAATCTCCTGCGCCCGACGAAAGTGGACTAAGCGACAGTATTTGGGCGATTATAGCGGGGTTTGTCCGAGGTTATAACCTCCCTATCGAATACGTCCTCTATGAACTGAGTTACGCAAATATGATTCTCTATTCAGCCGTAATTCCGAGTTATAAGAGCCGAGACAAAAAGGACGGCGGAGGGGACGGAAAAAAGAAACAGGAGGAGATAAAAGCGGACGACCCGTCGAACAAAGAAAAGGTAAGAAAATTCTTGGACGAAATAGGCTAATAATATGAACAACGATAACGGAAAAGCATACTACGGTATAGGTCTCGATAACTCTCAACTCCAGCAGGACGCAGAGGAGGCAAGCCGCATTTTGGCTAACATCGGGACAGAGGCGGAGCAACAGAGTGCGTCCGTCCGAGAGGCTCTGTCGAACCTCCCCGAATTGAATATCGAGATAATAACGAACGCCACCTCGACAGCCGATTCTATCGACGCAGCGTTCGCTGAGATAGACCGTGTTTTCGACGAGAACAAATCCGCTATCGCTCAACTCGAAAAGGAATACGACCGCCTCAAAAAAGAGGCGTCTAAGGCGTTTATGACGGGAGACGACAAAACCTATCGTTCCCTCATGGAACAGGCGAACGCCGTCAAACAGGTAATCTCAGCCCGTCAAAAAATGAATAAGGAGGTCGCCGATACCGCCGACGCCCTCGCCGCCGAGGAGCGGAAAATGAAAGAACAGGCGGCAGAGGCGCAGCAGAACGAACAGGTTCATACCTCCCTCCGACAGAGGCTCAGAGAGGTAAAAATGGAGTTGGTCGAAATGGAGGCTGCGGGACAGCGTGGGTCGGCTGAATATCGGGCGTTACAGGAGGAGGCAGCAGCCCTGACGGACGCTTGGGGCGATGCTCAGGCACAGGCGAATATCCTCGCAAACGACCAACGGGGAATGCAGGGTATTATCTCGGGACTGTCAGGCGTCTCAGGAGCGTTTACAGCCGCTCAGGGGGCGGTCGGTCTGTTTGCGGGAGAGAACGAACACCTCCAGCAGATTATGCTAAAGGTTCAATCCCTTATGGCTATAACAATGGGATTGCAACAGGTTCAGCAGACACTCAACAAGGACAGCGCATTTTCCCTCGTTACCCTAAACGGTCTGAAAGAATGGTGGAACAAACTCGTCGCCGTCGGAACGGGAGAACAGGTCGCCGAGACCGCAGCGACAGCCGCCTCGACGACAGCGAGCGCAGCCAACGCAGCAGCGACGACAGCCGAGGCGGAGGCAAAAGCCGCCGCAGGAGCCGCCGCAGGAGGAAAGACCACAGCCGAGGTCGTCGATACAGCGGCGACAGGAGCAAACGCCGCAGCAGCGACAGCGGGAACAGCGGCGAACATCACTCTCGCAGGAGCGTTCCGAATGGTCGGAGCGGCTATCTCCTCAATTCCTGTTTTCGGTTGGATTGCAGCCGCTATCGGAGCGATTATCGGCGTGATAGCCCATTTCGTCAATAAAGCGGACGAAGCCTCGAAAGCGTTGGAGGAGCAGCAAGAATTCCTGAAAGAGGGACGCAAAGCCTATGCCGAGGCGTCAATGGAGATACAGGACTACACAGCCCGTCTCAGTGATTCAAACCTGACAAAGGAACAGGAATCCCACCTCGTCGAGGAACTGAACTCGAAATACGGGGAATCCCTCGGATATTACGACAGCGCATCGAAGTGGAAAGAGGTTCTCCAAACGAAAGGACAGGCGTACTGCCAAATGCTCTTAATGGAGGCTAAGTCTCAGGCGATTCTCAACAAGTACACGGAGGCGTATATCAACCTCTTGGAGACGAAAGAGAAAGCCGAGAACGGAGAGAAGGCTATTTCCGATGCACAGGCAGAGGTCGATAAATGGGAGAAGCAGTATAAAGACCTCCAAGCCGAAATTAGGGATTTCAAGGCGTCGAACGACCTCGATTTCCATATCGACCCGAAATCGGTCAATATCAAGGGCGGAGCGGGTTCAGGAGGTTCGTCGTTCGACCCGAAAAAAGCGTCCGCAGAAATCAAACTCGCTATTGCTCGCTACAAAGCGGAGGTGGCGAAATACATCAAGGACAGCGGAAAGGAACTTACCGACCTGATTATCGAGGGGCAGGAAGAGGGTCTAATGAAAGAACTGAACGGAATCCGTCGGGACACTCAGCGGAAATTGGAGGCTTGGCAGGAGCAACTGAACGAACTCGCAAAGGTTCGACAGGAGACAGCCAAGCAACTTTATATGAATCGCCGAGGAGCAACCGAGGAGGGCTGGAACAATTCAGACGACGGGAAAAAGACCCTGAAAGATTGGATAGCCGTCCTCTACGAGGAGAATCCACAGATTCAGACGGAGTTTCAGAGAGTGTGGGAACAGATAGTCCAGAACGGCGAAACCGCTCTCGCAAAGGCTCGACAAGAGTTCGACGACGCTATGGTCGAGGAATACGGAACGATGCAGCAGAAAGAGGAGAAATTAGTCAGGGATTGGACGAAGAAACTGAACACTATCCCCGCCGAATATCTCCCCGCCGCCTTGCAGAAAATGGAGGAGGAGTTCGCCGCCCTCGGTTCTGAGAAGTTCAAAAAGGCAATCGACTGGGAGACCGTGTTCGGCGATATGTCGAAACAGTCTGTCTCCGTCCTCCGATACAACCTCGAAAAGGTTCGGGAGTATTTCGAGCAGAATAAAAACTCAATGTCTGTTACCGAGATAAAAGACTATCAGGAGGCGATTACCAAAATGGAGGACGAAATCGCAGCTCGCAATCCGTTCGCCGCTCTGTATAAAAGCCTCTCAGACCTCGAAAAGGCAAAGACCGAATACGTCAATAGCCTCTCCGATTGGAAAGCAGCACAGGACGAACTGAAAGACGCAGACACCGAGTTTATTGCGGCTTTAGAGGCGAAAAACGAGATTCTCGCACAGATTGATAACGGGGAACTCGCCGAGGACTGCGACGAACTAACAGAGGCGGAAATCCGTTTACAGGCTGCTCGACTGAAAAGCACTCGGGCGACAGAGAGGAACAACGCCGCCGAACAGAGAACTCTCAGGGCGAGGAATGGAATAACGAACTCGTACAAGAATTTCGCCACCTCTCTGCAAGGGGTCGGAAAGGTCGTTACAGACCTCGGGAATCGCTCGAAGAATCTCGCAGCGATTTTCAGCGATTCTGTTGCCTCGGCTATCGGCAAGGCGATTGATTTCACGGAGGAGGTTATGGACGCCACCTCGACTGTTATATCGGCTATCGGAGACATCGGAAAGGACGTCGCCGACGGAGTGGAGACTGCGGTAGATGCGGCGGCTCAGGGAGCGACAGCAGCGGCAGCGACAGGAGCGACGGCAATCTCGACCATTGAGAAAGCCTCCGTAATCCTCGCCGTTATCTCCGCCGCCTTACAGGTCGCAACGGCTATCGCCAACCTATTCAACGACGACGACAAGAAACAGAAAGAAATTGAGCGTTTGCAGGAACGAATCGACCAACTGCAGTGGGAACTCGACAATCAAGAGGCTGTGCGCTTACAGGAAAATGCGGGGAAAGCCATTACAGTCCTGAAACAGTTATACTCGGAGACCACTCAGGAGGTTCTCAAACTCCACGGTGTTACAGCTCAGTCCTCCGTTTGGCAGATATGGTTTACACAGGCTCGGAACAGCGCAGAAATCTATGCGAAAAGCGTCTCGAAAATAGCAGATTATTGGGCGAACGTCTCCTACACGGCTGACAAGGCTCTCGGCTCTGCGAAATACGACGAGAGCCGAAAGCAGCTCGAAAATCTCGCCGAGCAACAGATTTTGATTCAGAAGCAAATCAACGAGGAACAGAGCAAGAAGAAAACCGATAACGGAAAGATTCAGGAGTGGCAAAACCAAATCTCCGAGATAGCCGAGGAAATGGCGACTATCATCAACGAGATGATGGAGGATATTATCGGTTACACGGCGTCCGACCTCGCCTCTGAACTCGGGAACGCTTTTTTCGAGGCGGCGAAACAGGGCGAGGACGCTATGGAGGCTTGGCATACGAAAGTGAACGACATCGTTCGGGACATTATCCAGCGTATGATGATTACTCAGTTCCTCGAACCTGAAATCGGAAAGATTTTCGACAAATACAAGCAGAAATGGTTTCCGAACGGACAGTTCGCAGGAATCGACGCCGTTATAGAATCCGCTCAGACTATGGGCAACGACCTGAACCGTGTCGGAGACATATTCAATCAGATTTACGGCGGACTGTCTCAGGGTCTCCAAGACCTGTTCGCCCCGACGGAGGAAGCCTCCCGAGAAGCGTCCGAGAAAGGAATCGCCACAGCCTCTCAGGAGAGCGTGGACGAACTCAACGGACGGACGACAGCCATTCAGGGACATACGTTTTCAATCGCCGAGAACACGAAACAACTCGTCGTTACGGCGAATCTGATTTTGGAGAGCGTTCTGAATATCGAGCGGGAGACTATCGGTTTCGGAGACCGTCTCACTCGAATGGAAACGAACCTCCGAGGCGTACTGAATACACTCGACGAAATCTCCCTAAAGGGACTAAAACTCAGATAAGATATGGAACTGATAAAAGAAACTCAGGAGGCTTGGAAAGCGGCTAAGAAAGCCGCAGAAAAGCGATGCGAACAGGCTCAGGATTACGATATGGCGAGAAAACTCGCCGCCTGTCGTATGTTCTCAGGAGAGGAGACCTTAGAGGAAATGATAAATCTAATGTTCACTCCCCGAGGAGCAGAGTTCCTGACGAGATACGGATTCCCCTCCCTCGACATATTCCGAAAGTACAAACCGTTCAATCCTGAACAGTACGGGGTTTATATCGACTGCGGGGAAATCAACCTGTCAGAGGTTCGGCGGGCGTTCCTCGTCGGAAAAACCTCTGCGAGAATCACGTTTAGGGACGTTGCGAGAAATCAGGTTATTCTGATGCACGGAGCGTCCGCACAGATTATCGTCGGCGGACATTCCGTCGTACACGTCGAGAATGACGGGAGCGGGAATCTTTCATTCATCAAACGAGAAAACGGGATAGTTATATGATTACAGGACGGTTATACATCGACGGAGACGACGCATACAAACAGTATGGCGTTTATGTCGTGAAAGGCGGTTGGAACGACCTCGTCGCCTTTCCTCCTCTGAAAACAGTTCCCTCGAACGATTGGCAGGAGGAGGACGGTATCGAGGCAGACCTGTCGAATCCCGTCCTGAACACGAAAGAGGTACAACTGAAAGTTGCGTTCTCAGGAACGTACAGCCGTTTTTCCGCCCTGATAGAACTCCTGTCAGACGGGGCGTATCATACGTTCGAGTGCGTCTATATCGGTCGAATATACAGGCTGCGTCTCGTCTCTCAGCCGAATATGGCAATCGCCCAGACGCTCGAAACGGCGACCCTGAAACTCGCCAACGATTTCCCGCTCGACGGGTATTCATACAAAGCCCCCGACAGTTCAGTAGTCCCCGCAGAGGATTACAAGTTCGACGGGTGGAAATTCACGGATTACGGGGTTCGGGTTCTGAAAGGAACTCTCGCCGAAGTCAAGAAAACGCCGACGGTCAAAACGAACCTCCTCCGCAATCTGTCTCACCTCTCAGGGGCGATTTACGACAGCGGACAGGTTACGTTCAAGACAAAGGACGTGAAGATTTACTGCCTGATGCGGGCGGAATCTCTCGACGAACTGTGGCGGAATTGGGACGCCCTCCTGTTCGACCTGATACGTCCCGACGAACACCTCCTGTGGGTGGACGACTTGGAACAGGAGTTCCCGTTCCACTACAAAAGTTGTCAGGTTACGGAGTTTTATCCCGACGGGAAAATATGGCTCAAATTCACGCTGACAGTTACGTTTACCCGCTCGTTCCGTCTCGACGAAAACGATATGGTTCTCGCCACGGAGGACGGAATCGTGGTATTCACTCAGGACGACATCAATGCGATAGATATGCCCCCCGACAGGTTCTCTATCCCGACCGTTCGTTTCGTGAACAATCGAGCGACGCTGCGCCTGACAGGAAACGGTTCATTCAGATTTAACAATTAATACAGATGCTCCAATGAAGAAAGTAAAAATCTCAGAATTGCCTCTCTACAATTCATTAAAGGGGCTTTTCACTCTCGGAACAGATAAGGACAACCGCTCCGTAAAAGTGTCCTTAGGGTTCATCGAAACGACGACCGAGGCGGCTGTCAAGAAAGCCAACGATGCGGCGGCGGCAGCGAAAACGACCGCTGAGAACGCTGCGGAGACGGCTAAACAGACCGTCGAGACCGCTGCTGCGGCTGCAAAGAAAACAGCGGAGGATGCGGCTAAGGTTGCGACAGATGCGGCGGGCAACGCTGACAAAAAGGCACAGGCTGCTCAGACCGCAGCAGGGGCGGCAACCACCGCAGCGGGAAACGCTCAGAAAGCGGCGGAAAATGCCGACCAAAAAGCCACGAAAGCGAACACGGCGGCAGAGGCGGCGAATTTGTCGAAACAGGAAGCCGACAAAGCCACGGAGGAATCAAAGAAAGCCACCGCAGCGGCTCAGGCGGCAACCTCGGAGGCTCAGGAGGCGACGGAATCCGCACGGGAGGCAACGACAGCAGCCGACGACGCAACAGCGTCTCTCGTCGCTTTTCTCGGTTCTATCCTCCCGACAGCCCTGTCCGTCGAGGAGCTCCCGAGGCTGACTGTCGGAAACGTCTATCCTGTCAGGATTAAAGCCGTCTTATCTCCCGAGGGCGTTCGGCAGAACATTATCTACCTAAGCGACAACAAAGCCGTTACCGTCGCTCCTGACGGACGTCTGACAATCGTCGGAAAGGGACGCTCGACAGTTCAGGTAATCCCGACCGTGAACACGGCTCTCGCAAAGACGCTGGAGGTCGTCGTCGGAGAACCGACGCTCCGTCTCGTAACTCGAAATAGTCTCCGCCTGACAGCGTCGGGGGCGTTGCGACTGAATTAAAAATAGTGTTTAACAATTAAATCAATTTCAAAATGGCTCTAACAGCAGCACAAGAAGCAATCCTCGAACAGATTATCGAGGCATTTCAGAACGGCAAGCGTCTCAGTGACCTGCCCGACGTCAAAGGAACGAACCCGTATAACCTCCTCGTCGAGGTTCTGGACGAGGACGGAGAATCAAAGAAAGCCGCTCTCGCCGCTCTCCTCCCTTACGCAGAGGAACAGTGTTCATACGGTGCGGAACGCTCTCTGTCCGTCTCCTCTCCGTCCTGTACCCGAATCGGCTCTCCCGCCCTCCACAAGACGCTCCCTATCCATTCCCGCCTGAAAGGTTGCCTCCTCGACGACGACGGAAAGGTGGTCGAATACCTCGACCCGAAAGATTGGACGGGACAGACCCGAGACGGCTCACGGGGACAGGTTATGGTCGAAATACCTCTCCATTACAGGAAATTCTCCTATGACGGAGGCGTATTCCGTGTTCAACTCTCGGAACTCCCGCTCCCTGGCTATCATCAAGTCCCGAAAATGTACGTTTCGGCTTACGAGGCGACGGTTCAGAGAACAGGGAACAAACTGTCGTCCGTCGTGAACGATTCAGTCGATTTCCGTGGCGGTAACAATAACGCCACTTGGGACGGAACGTATCGTTCTCTCCTCGGTCTCCCTGCGACGGGAATCAGCCGAACGAATTTCCGCAACTATGCCCGTAACAGAAAGGCGGGTTCGACCGAATGGAACTGTATGACCTATGACGCTCAGAAAGCCCTCTATTGGCTCTATGTCGTCGAATATGCCACCCTGAATACGCAGGCTCCGTTCAACGCCGAACTAACCGCCGAGGGTTATCGACAGGGCGGTCTCGGAGCGGGCGTAACAGACCTGAACAGCGGTAAGTGGAACACGTTCAACGGTTACTATCCGTTCATTCCTTGCGGCTTTACTGACAGCCTCGGAAACGGAACAGGCGTCGTTCCTTTCACTATGCCGACGGAATACGACCCCGACGCACAATCTCCTGTAACGACGAACGTCCCTCGCTATCGTGGCGTCGAGAACCCGTTCGGACATATTTGGCAGTGGACGGACGGAATAAACGTCCGTATCAGCCCGACCGTGGAGAACGGAGGCGACGGTCTCTCGAAAGTGTTCGTTTGCTCAGACCCCGCCCTATTCAAGGATAACGGTTACGACGGTTACAGCCACGTCGGGAACGAGGCTCGAAACGAGGGCTATGTCAAAGAGATAATCGGAGGCGAATACGGGGAAATAATGCCCGCCATCTGTTCAGGAGCGGGTTCGACGACATTTTTCTGCGACTATCACTACACGAACATTCCGACGGCTGAGACGTTGCGGGGTGTCCTGTTCGGCGGTAATGCGTATTACGGGTCGTATGCGGGTTTCGCCTGTGCGTACTCGGTTAACGCCCCCTCGAGTTCGCATGCGAACGTCGGCTCTCGCCTTTGCTTTATACCCGCCTAATCGTCCCCTCGTAAATCGAAATATCGTTTAACTCGTAACAATGAAAGTATATGGAAAATAATCAGGTAACTATCCCCTCGGAGGACGACGGCTCTCTCGCTTTTCTCAGGATTCCGAGGGACGAGAACAGCCGCAGCCTACAAGGAGAGGAGGTTAAGCAGTCGAGAATCGTGAACACCTCGTTTTGGGTTCACGGTTTCTTGGAGGACATTCCGACCCGATTCTCGAAATCAAAAGGAACGACGGGACAGACGCTCGTCCAAATCCGTCCTGAAAAGGACAGCCCCGAATCAGAGGCTAAGAAGTTTTTCACGGGTTCGCAGGATATTTTATACGTTCTGCGTGAAATCAAGAAACTCGGGAAATTTCCTCGAAAAGTAACTCTCAGGGGAAGCGGAAACCGTTTTTGGTTCGAGTGATAAAATAACAGGTTGGTCGTTCCCGAGGTGTCCTGTTCAGCGGTAATGCGAATAACGGGTCGAATGCAGGTTTCGCCTATGCGAACTCGAATAACGCCCCCTCGAATACGAATGCGAACATCGGCTCTCGCCATTGATTTTCAAACGGGCTTTTACGCCTGATAACAATTTAACGGAACGACGACCTTGCCTCTCGGCAAAAAATGTATGAAACACGAAATGGAGTTAGTAGAAACGCCCTTTGTATCGGCTATCGAACGCCCCGAGTAGAAATGCAAAGACAATGAAACGTATATCGAATCTATACGAACAAATAATCTCAATGGAGAACCTCCGACAGGCTGACGAGAAAGCCCGTCGGGGGAAACTCCGTTCCTATGGTGTCAAGGTTTTCGACCGAGACAGAGAGAGGAATTTGCTTGCGCTCCACGACGCTCTTTTGACCAAGACGTTCAAGACATCACGTTACGAGGTTTTCACGGTCAGAGAGCCGAAAGAACGGCTAATTTATCGTCTCCCGTATTATCCTGACAGAATCGTTCATCACGCCATTATGAACGTCCTCGAACCCATTTGGCTGAATGTGTTCCCGTATAACACATACAGTTGCATAAAAGGTCGGGGAATAAACGGAGCAATGAAACGAGTGAAAGAGATTCTCAAAGATAAGGAGAACAGCCGCTATTGTCTGAAAATCGACATCAGGAAATTTTACCCGTCAATCGAACACGCCGTCGCCAAGAGGATAATCAGGAAGAAAATCAAGTGCAAAGATACCCTGTGGCTCTTGGACGAGATTATCGACAGCGTGAACGGTTCTCCCGACCCGCTCGACAGAACGCAGATCTGCGACGGTCGTTCTATCCCTATCGGAAATTATCTCAGTCAGTATCTCGCAAACCTCGTCCTCGCTTATATCCTCCACAGGATAAACGAGAGAAAGGGCGTCAAAGGTGTACTCTATGCCGACGACGGGACGTTCTTTGCAGCCTCAAAAGAGATTCTCCGAGAACTACTCTCGGACATCAAAACGTGGCTCGAAACGGAACTCCACCTGACGCTGAAAGCGAACTATCAGATTTTCCCGATAGCGGAGAACCGATACGACAAATACGGTCGTGGTCTCGATTTCGTCGGGTTCGTTTTCTATCATAATCAGACACAGATACGGAAAGGAATCAAGAAGAATTTCTGCCGTACCGCCGCCCGTCTGAACAAACGTAATCCTCCGCTGCCTCCCGCTGAGTATAAGCAGCGGATTTGCTCGTGGCTCGGGTGGGCGAAATACAGCGATTCAAAACATTTATTAAAAACAATCATTAAACCAGAGTATTATGGCAAATTATGATGCAAAGCCCTCCAAATTGGAGGCAGTCGGAAACGGTTCATACCTCTATCGTTTCAACATCGAGGAAAAGACAGTCGAGCATTTCGCAGAGGAAACAGACGAGGCGGTCGAGACCCGCTCCTCTTGGGAATGCGAGGAGGTAACGGTTTGGTCTCCTCTGACATCGAACAAAATCACGGAGGCGGTAATCGGAACGCTCTGTCCTGTATCGCACGAACAGAAACTCGTAAACGAGTTCAACGCCGCAAACCTCGGTCTCGTCGGAGGCTCAAAAACGAGCGACGCAGCGAAAACCGCTATCGCCCGTTACAAAGAGTTCCTCGAACAGAGAGCCGCCCTCAAATCAATGGTGGACGCTGACTGCGAGGAACTCGGAATCAGATAATCGCCAAGCCGATTTTGCCGCTCGCTGTGGCGTCTTAAAATGTTATTGGAGCAATTTATCGTTGCCGATAAACGAACGCCACAGCGGGCGTATTTTGAAAAAATAACTATCAATAAAAGAGCGCACAGAATGAAGATATTTAGCAGTCAAGACGAATTACTCCTCGACGTCGAGGTGGACGACAGCAGCTATCGCCACCGAGTAATCAAGGGGGAGAATAATATCGTCCTCAAATACTCGCTCTCGGAACACGTCGAACTGCCTGTCGGTTCGTACTGCATTTTTCAGGGACAGCGTTACACCCTCGAAAATCCCGAGGCGTTCAAGAAACAGCACAACCGCCGTTTCGACTATACCGTAACGTTTGAATCATATCAGGCGAAAGCGAGGATTTGGAAGTTCCGAAACCCCGTGGACGGTCGTCTGAAATTCTCCCTGACAGCCAAGCCGAAAGAGCATCTCCAAATGTTTGCGGATAATATGAACAGGAGAGACACGGGTTGGACTGTCGGAGACTGCATCGACGGCGTCGAGACGCTTATAAATTACGACCACGATTTCTGTATCGACGCTCTTACCCGCCAAGCCTCGGAGTTCGGGACGGAGTACGAAATCGAGGGAAAACGGGTCTCCCTGAAAAAGGTCGAGTATAACAAGAACAACCCGCTCCCGCTCTCATACGGATTTGGGAACGGGTTCAAATCAGGCGTGGGACGTTCCAACAGCGGAGACCAGCCGCCGACGGAAATCCTGTTCGTTCAGGGAGGCTCGGAGAACATCGACAGGAGCAAGTACGGGAACGGAGAACTGCTCCTCCCGAAAGGACAGACAATCCGTTACGACGGAGAGTATTTCGAGGGCGAGGACGGTTTCGTCGCCGCAAACGCCCGAACCTATGTCGTGGACGATATGGGTCTCTCAATCCGTCGAGCCGACAAACAGCCGTCCTCCCTCGCAGAAGATAGCCTCGACGCCTCGTCCGTCTATCCTAAGAGGGTCGGGACGGTTACATCTGTCCTGACAGTCGATGCGGGAAACCATTTCTATGATTTCGTCGATAAGGAAATCCCGTCTAATCTCAACTACGAGGACTGTCTGATAGAGGGCGAGACTATGACCGTCGTTTTTCAGTCGGGTATGCTCGCAGGACGGGAGTTCGAGGTCAAATACTATCATTCAGCCGTCAAGACGAAAGCGGCTCGGAGGTTCGAGATAGTCCCGCAGGAAATCGACGGACTGACAATGCCGAACGAACAGTTCAAACCCCGAATCGGCGACAGTTACGCCGTGTTCCACTGTATGCTCCCCGACGCCTATATCTGCGACAATCAGACAAAGACAGGAGCGTCTTGGGATATGTTTCGAGCCGCCGTCCGACACCTGTTCGACAACGAGGAACAGAAATACACGTTCTCGGGGGAACTCGACGGGATATGGGCGAAAAAGGATTGGGAGAACATCGGAGGACGAATCCGCCTCGGAGGTTACATTCAGTTCCGAGACGTAAATTTCCAAAAGGAGGGCGTTTTGGTTCGCATCACGGGCATAAAGGACTACATCAACAAGCCGCACAGCCCGTCGATAGAACTCTCGAATCAGACCGTCTCAGACAGCGTATCGAGCGAACTGAAAAACCTGAAAAGCGAGGAGGTAACGGTCGAGGATAACTATCGAGCCTCCGTTCAGTTTACGAGACGTCGGTTCAGGGACGCTCTGGAGACTATTTCCCTGATTGAATCCGCCCTCCTCGACAATTTCACGAACTCTATCAACCCGATAGCGGTTCAGACTATGTCGATGCTCGTCGGCGACGAGAGTCTCCAATTCCGTTTCGTGAACAGTCAGTCGAACCCCTCGACCGTCGCAAACGGAATCGCCTACAACAACGAGACGAAACAACTGACTGCGCCGTCGAGAATCATTCAGCACCTGACGCTCGGCATATCGTCCATGAGTTCGTCGCATAAGACGTCCGAATACAAGTTTTGGACGGTCTCAGCCTATTCGAGTTCATATCTCGACGACCCGACAAAGAAATACTACCTCTACATCAAGGCGAACAGGAACAGTCAGGCGGCGGAGTATATCCTGTCAGAGACAGCCAAGAAAATGGAGGCGGAGGCAAACTATTATTATTTCCTCGTCGGCGTCCTGAACAGCGAATACGACGGGGAGAGGAGTTTCGTAACGCTCTACGGGTTCTCGGAGATACTCCCTGGCAGAATCACGACAGACAGGGTCGTATCAGCCGACGGGGACAGTTATTTCGATATGCTCTACAACCGCCTGAAACTCGGCGACGCCCTGATTTTCAACTCCGACGGCACTCGGAAACTGATTCTGAAAGGTACAATGGTTCAGAGCGAGAGCGGAGCGACTGAATACATCGGCTGTTACCGAGGCGTCTATAACTCGGCGTACACCTATTATCAGGGCGACGAGGTCTCCTACACCGTGAACGGAATGACCTCGACCTATCGTTACATCTATGCGACGCCGTCCCGAGGTGTCCCGCCGACCTCGACCGTTTATTGGCAGGTTATCGCTCAGGGTGCGAAAGGACAGGACGGAGCGGACGGAACATCGCTTACCGTGAAAGGAACTTTCCTCGCTCATTTCACGACAGAAGCCGAATGGCTTGCGTCTGAATATCCGTCTCAATACCGATACGGAATCTGTCTCGTGGACAGGGACGGAGACGCAGGAGCGGAGGAGACGAGATACCGTATCGTCAAGGTTTACGGACGCCCGTCGGCAGGAGCCGCCGCAGGGTGGATGACCCGATACGGAGAGGAGGGCGACGCCTATGTCTTGGAATCGGACGGACACCTGTATATGGCTAACGAGAGCGGCTGGAAAGACGTCGGACAGTTCAAGGGCGACAAAGGAGACCAAGGCGACAAGGGAGACGACGGTTCGGACGGAAACTACACCGAACTGCGTTTCGCTGTCAATGGCTCGACTACGAACCCTCCCGCCCTGAACGCCTCCGCCCTGAACCCGTCGGGGTGGACGAAGACCGTTCCGACCGTAAACAAGGGATATTACCTGTGGTTTACCCGTGCCGTCAAGACAGGCGACGGAGCGCAGCTCGTATCGAATTGGAGTACGCCTGTCAGAATGACAGCGCAGGACGGAAAGGACGGAGCGAACGGGAAATCTCCCGTTATGGTTTTCAGGGGACAGTATGACAGTTCCAAGAAATACTACGGAAACGACAACCGTCTCGACGCCGTCAAATACGGAGATACTTACTACATCGCCCGAATCGACGCAGGAGAGTTCTCGACGCCCGCTCCTCCTGATTCCTCAAAATGGAATGCGTTCGGAGCGTCGTTCGAGAGTATAGCGACGAACCTCCTCCTCGCCGAGGGAGCGAACATCGGCGATTGGTTCATCAGCGGAGGAAAAATCGTATCGACCCTGACAGGCGAGAATAAAATCTCGCTCGACGCCAAGAACAGCCGAATAGAGGTCGTTTCCGCATCGTCGGGAGGCGCATATTCTCAGGAAAGCCTCGGTTCGAGAATCGACATCGACGCAAATCATGGAATCGTCGAGGCGAGGAGTAAGGACGGATATTCCGCCACCTCTTATATCTCCCCGACGGGAATTTTCTCAAACAGGGCGGGAACTCAATGCGTCGCCGCCTCCACGGGTATGACGCAAAGAGCGGCGATATGCGGTATCGGTTACGGCAAACTGAATAAAGAGGATTGGCAGTTCGGCAGCGATACGAACCTGATAGCGGGAGTTTACGGTTACTCGTCGAACTCAGGAACAGCACCCGACTATGGAGGCTATTTCCTGAAACTGAAAGCGAAAGGACTGATTCTCGAAACGAAATATATCACGACGAGTGGAACGTATCTCTCGGACACTATGACGAACGTCGTCGGGTTCGGCTCGTCCCGTCTGAACGTGTATCTCCCCGCCGCAACCCGAGAGGGACAGACTATTTTAGTCAAGCAGTGGTGGTCGGGGTCGATGCGGTTCTATCCGAGGAGCGGACAGAAGATTTACGACGACACATCGGAGAACGAATACTATGATTTCGGACAGGGACAGGGAGGTATTTTTACTTTCGTCCGTGCGAGAATAAACGGAGAGAGCGTCGCCGTTTGGCTCGTCTCTCGTTGGAAATATTAACAACAAAATTTTTAGAGATATGACAGAATATGGATACATCGAGAACGGGATTCTATTTTCCCGTTTCATAGAACCGATAGTTCGTAATTATATCGACGAGTTCGGACGCCCTCAAACGGAAACTATTTCCGTCGAGGCTCAGGTCGAGGAACTGTCCCCCGTGTGGAAACCTGTCGATTTAATAGACGAGGCGGAAATGGAATCAGGCGACGACGGTTTCGTCGTTATCCCTAAGCCATACGATGCGGGAGACCATATCGCATACCGTTACGAACGGAGACGGGACGTTCAGAGCGTCAAGGACGAGATACAGGCTCTCAAAGACAGCCTCTCGGAATCGGACTATAAAATCACGAAGTGTTACGAGGCGTCCATGCTCGGGACGGAACTCCCTTACGATATTGAGGAACTCCACGCTCAGAGACAGGCGGAGAGGGACAAAATCAACGAGTTGGAGGCGTTCCTGTAACTTTTCGCCCTATAAGTGTTTATATTATAATCAGTTTTAAGTACCTTTGCAAAATAAATCAAATCTCAACAAAATGGAACAGGTAATGACTTGGTGGCAAATCCTCGCCGTGATTCTCGGAGCGGTCGGCGGCGGGGAGTTCATCAAATGGCTATTCAATCGAAAAACCGAAAAGAGGCTGAACAACATCGAAGTAAAACAGAAAGATTTCGACCTCGACGAGAAACGAATTACGGAACTCCACGCCTCGATTGATAAGGCGAACGAACTGAACGACAATCTCCTCGAAAGGCTGTCCCACGCAAACGCCGCTCTCGATAAGCATATCGACAGGAATCGGGAACTGTCAGACCGCCTATATAAGACGGAACAGGAGGTCAATCGAGTAAACGACGCCCTGACAGAGGAACAGCACAAGACGGCGAGCCTCGAACGACGATTGGGAGCAGCTCTGCGGGCTGCAGACCATTATCGGGAATGGCGTTGCGAGCGTTCGGACTGTAAAGACCCCCGAGGGAGGATGCCGCCAAACCCCTCCCTGAACGGCAAGGTTTATCACTCGCCACGGAACGAAGAAAGAGAAAATACTGATTCATCAAAAACTGAAAAGAAATGAAAATTTTAATCGACAACGGACACGGACGGGAGACGCTCGGGAAACGCTCTCCCGACGGGTCTCTCCGAGAGTATAAGTGGGCGAGAGAGATTGCCTCCCGCCTCGAACAGGCTCTCAAACAGAAAGGTCTCGACGCTGAGAGAATCGTCAAAGAGGAGAACGACGTCTCCCTCGGAGAACGCTCCCGACGAGTGAACTCAATTTGTCAGAGGCTCGGAACAGCGAACGTAATCCTCGTATCAATCCACTGCAACGCCGCTCCTCCGAATGACAACAAGTGGCACAACGCCCGAGGCTGGAGCGTGTGGACGTCGGTCGGAAAGACGAAAGCGGACGCCCTCGCCACGGAGATATGGGACGCAATGAACTCCCGCCTGTCGGCATACAAAGCGACATTCTCAGGCGTCGGGAATCAGAAGCCTATGCGGGCGGATTATTCGGACGGAGACCCCGATTTTGAATCGAACTTTTGGATTCTCAGAAAGACCTCCTGCCCCGCCGTCCTGACTGAGAACCTGTTTCAGGACAACGAACAGGACGTCGCCTATCTCCTCTCGGAACAGGGCAAACAGACAATCGTCGAGGCTCACGTCGAGGGAATCGTCAAATACATAAACACCAACAAGAAATGAAACATCTGCTCTATGTCCTATTTATAGCGGCACTCCTGACAGGATGTGCGACGCCTCGCAAGGCAACATCGACGAGCAACGAGCAACAGCGGGACAGCGTCCGAATCGAATATCGGGAGAGGACTGTTCTCGTCCCTGATACAGTGTTCGTCGAGATTCCCGCTCAGACGGCGGAGAGAACGACGCCTGACAGTCTGAGCCACCTCGAAAATGATTACGCCGAGAGTACGGCGAGAATCAATCAGGACGGCTCTCTGTATCACGACCTGAAAACGAAGCCGCAGACGAAACCCGTCCCGACGAACAAAGAGATTCAGGAGCGGGACAGTGTACGAACGGTCTATCGGGACAGAATCGTCAAACAGACTATCACGGAGACGGTCGAGGTCGAGAAAAAACTGAGTTGGTTTCAGAAAACTCAAATTGCGGGCTTTTGGACGCTCTTAGTTTTTCTAATGATAGTTTACCGCAAAAAGATATTTGGAACGCTTGTGCGTCGTATTCTGAAAAAATAACTATCTTTGTGCCGAGGTTTCGGGACAGGAATCAGAGAGAGGGACTAAAAATCCCTCTTTTTTCGCATTTTTGATGCTATTCTGTTGCGATTCACGTAATCACTTTTCGGAACACGACAGATACTCAGGTGATTAAGAACTGCTCCTGATTTTCTGCGTGGGAAAGTAAGCCCGAAAAATCGACTTTTGCGGGAATTGTCGGAAACTTGTTGCTATTCTGTTGCTAAAATCTCAGAAACAAAATTTTATAAATTGGTTTTCAGATAGTTATGCCGAATAACTGAGTTACTGCATCGG
>QWBY01000211.1_pt1 | contig 45023 bp, 36 predicted proteins | sample 1972471 | NCBI WGS metagenome assembly QWBY01 (sample SAMN09866722, study PRJNA288562) | Human gut metagenome isolate term6_stool, whole genome shotgun sequencing...
GGTTTGGTAACTGAACTTCTGCCTAAATCTGCATATTCCTGCCCTTTTTGAAAAGAGCACTTCTATGCAAATTATTCCGTTTCCTGCTCATTATCAGTCATTTTACACCAATTTGGATATTTCTTCATTTTCGTTGATTAGTTGCGATTTAAAAGCTTAGCTTTTGCATTCCGATTCATGACCTTTTGCACTGCAAAAGGTAAGCTTTTGAAAAGCACTCTGTAAGTTTCTGATTATAAATTAGTTTCATTCAGATATTTTCTCTTATTCTCAACATGTTTTTTCACCTGATTGAACCTGTGCGGAACTGGTTGGAAGACAGTCGGGTTTCAATCTTATCGCACAGAACCACAATCCAAACAGCCAAGACGAATGGGGCAGTGAGCGTGGTAAAGCCCAAGCGCAGACCCACAAACTGAAACAAGCATGAGAGCAATATTGCTGCGAAAGCCTTGAGATACCTCCATGATGCCGTGGGAATAACATCGGTAATCGCCACAAATGCTAAAACGGCGTTGTAGCCCATCAAGCCATTGTTCATCACGCTCGTCTCTATGAATGGACAGACCGCCAATGATGATGATAGCAAGCACGCTAAGGCAGCTCTTCCTCCCATGCGAATGGAGTTCACCGCAATAGCCGCCAAGAACAAAAAGCCCGTTATCATGTTGTTGCCTTGTAACATTATTTGTCCGAACCCCAAAGAAAAAGCCTTTAAGGGATGAAAAGTCGTTTCTGCAACGTAGGCGATATCATCCGTCATACGCAAATCCGGAACAGCAGCAGTCATAAGTAACAATAACCATGTAATCAGTACAAAAGGAGCCGTAAGCACGGGTAGCAGCTTTTGTTTTCCACTAATATGCACCACCCATGTCGATAAGGCGGATGCAATGATTAACAACAGTACCGACCAAACATTTATTGAAAGAAAGCAGGGAACGGCAATCCCTACCAACGTTCCGTTAAATCCGTATAACCCTTTGTCTATTTCGGTATCATCATAGTTCAATCCTGTCGCGGTGAGTGTGCTAACGATGGTTCCCATCAGTGCGCCTATGCACATGAAAGAGGAATTGAAAGCTATTCCCAATAGCATCAATGCCCCAGAGAGAGCATTGTTCAGAAAAACAACTTGCCCTACGCCCCGAAGGAAAACCTTAAATATGTTGTATTGATTCATGTTTATTGTGGTGATTTGATGTGCAAATATATTAAATTAGTGGCAATATTCGTGCAATCGGTCGGATTAGTCCTATTCGTTTTATATTTTTAACGATAGATGGATGCGATAGGCTTCAGACCGCTTTTCCTCCGTAATGACTTTATGTTTCGAAGAGCCTCTTTCATTGGTAATTTAGAAGGCGGTGTAGTGCTGTTGTTTGAGTTCTTCTTTAGTCTATCGTATTTCTCCAGTCGTTTGCGCAATGTGCGATTCTCCGCCTGCAATTTTTCCATATTGCGGCACAAGTTTACATTCTCCATATGCTTCGCATCCATGCCCTCACGCATTGATGCCTTCTCAGAAGTCTGTCTTTTCAACACTTGCGAAATGTCCGTAACTTACTTATTCATAAGCACGAAGATACGAAAAATATCTGATATATGTAAGTAATTAAGTGTGTATTTTATTAATAATCAGCGATTTATCATATTGCTGGTTAGCGTGGTCTGGTCGATTGTCAGGTTTGTGCTGATACAGAATATCACATGGACATTATTGCTGAACAGTTATGCGAAAGCGCACTTTTTAATCATCATTAGAAACCTTGATAATCATCCCTTCGTTAGTAAGATAACTGTTTGGAAATATAGATTTTGCTTCATCGAGAAGTATTTCTTCTGTAGGATATCTTGAGGAATAGTGTCCCAAAAGTAATTTTCTTACTTTGGCATCTTTCGCTACTTTTGCAGCTTCTTGCGAGGTGCTATGGTAATAAAGTTTGGCCCTTTCTTTAGAGTCGTTTGCATATGTACTTTCATGGTATAAAACGGTAACTCCACTGATCATCTCATGAAGATTGGGCATGTATCTCGTATCTGAACAATATGCGTAGCTTCTAGGTTTCTCGGCAGGAAAAGTCAGTTTTTCATTGGGTATAACTTCCCCCTCATCCGTTGTCCAAGAAGCACCTGCTTTTATGTTGTTAATCTGACTGATTGGAATTTTATAAAAGTCGATTAAGTCGCGTTTGATGTGAGGAGCCAATGGCTTCTCCCGGAAAAGAAATCCGCAACACTGAATGCGATGTGATAACGGGATCGTCTCAATCGTCAAGCTCCTATCTTCGTAAACTATCTTATTCTTATTTGTCTGTATCGGATGAAATACTACTTCATAATCAAGGTTGTTACAGAAAAGATTAACCGATTCATTAAAGTATTCCTCAAACATTGAAGGTGCATATATATGCAACGGATTAGTGCGACCAGTCATTCCGAAAGTAGAAATCATTCCCAACAAGCCAAAACAATGGTCGCCATGCAAATGTGAGATAAAGACTGCTTGTATTTTGGAAAAATGAAGTTTAGAGCGCCTTATTTGAATCTGTGTGCCTTCACCACAATCCACCATGAACAACTTCCCATGTATTTCAACTATTTGACACGAAGCGTTATGGCGAAGAGTGGGCAAAGCACTTCCACATCCTAAAATATGAATATTAAAAGTTTCCAATACTATTTCTTACGACTGAAAACAAAAATTCCTTCATTATTCTCTAATGACATCGAGTTTGACCCTAATTCAAGAACATCAAAGGTGTCTTTAGATAAAACAAGTCTTCCATTAAATATTTTCCAAGATGTCCAAGGATTTCTTTCTGATTCCATATTCGATACAATGGTACCACCTTCCTTGATGTCAAAATCCCTATCAAGACTTGTCCAATTTCCGAGCAATGAGGTTAAATTAATTGCGCTTCTTAAAAATAAGTCACCATATTGCCTATAGCCTATCACGGCAAACTTGTCACCACAGAGTTTTCCCCCTCTTACAACTTCTGTTGTATCGTCAGGGTTTTCAATATACTCTATTGTATCCCCAGCATCTGTTACTAATAAGAGCGAGTTCATTCCTCCCTCTATCATTGTTCCATAAACGGTAGAATCGCCTGCATTCAGCGAATCTGCAGTTATTGTATTTTTCTCTAAAATGGGTTTAGGTTTTTGTTCCTTACAACCAATGATGCAGAGAACTATAATTATTGTAAAAAATAAAAATGGTGTTTTTTTCATAATTTTACCTTTTGTATGTTATTTGAACTCCAGAAGTTTAGCTTCGTTCCATAGTTTATCCATCTCTTCTAAACTCATGTTTACTAATTCTTTACCACGTTTAATGGCTTGCTGTTCTATATAGTTAAAACGGGAAATAAACTTCTGATTTGTGAGCTCAAGGGCATTATCTGGATTAAGTTTATAAAGGCGAGAGGCATTAATAACAGAGAAGAGGAAATCACCTAATTCCATAGTGGATTTTTCTTCATCTCCCTTTGATAGCTCTGCCTTCAATTCGTTTAACTCCTCTTCAACTTTCAACCACACGTCCTCTTTTTTCTGCCAATCAAATCCGACATTTCTTGCTTTGTCTTGAATACGATAGGCTTTAATCAGACTTGGCAGCGAATCGGGAACTCCAGAAAGAACGGTCTTATTGCCATCGCGTTCACGCCGTTTTCTTTGTTCCCAAGTTGTTTCTACTTGGGCCGCAGTTTGGGGAGAGGTTTCTTCATTGGCTGCCAATTTCCCTGACGAAGATAGAGTCTCATCTTTGTAAACGACTCGCCCTTGTGGATTTATGGTCATATTTTTGTTCTCAACATGCCAACCCTTCCAATCAATGAAGTCATGTCTGTACATCAACTTATCTGATTGTGAATTACAAACATCCGCAATATCAAAATCATTCGTCTCGCTACCAAGCAACGCATAAAAGATCACATGTTCAAGAACATCACCTAGTTCTTTGCAAATGTTTTTAGTGTCATTCTTCAAAAGCGCATCTGCCAACTCAAAGGCTTCTTCAATGGTGTTAGGTCGCAAACTTTCGTTTGTTTGTTTTCTGTCCCAAGGACACTCCTTGCGCAGTCTCTCTTGTATATCCAATAAACGGCTAAATGCAGCCAGCTTTTCTTCTTTAGTATGCAATCTTATATATTTTTAAAGTTAAAAGAGGTACTCAGTACCACTTTATTATGCAAAGATACATTTTTCAAGCGATTTTTTCGTAATTTTGCATCGTTTTTAATGATAATAAAGAAATAATAATATAGAATCAATGGAATTAGCAAGTAAGTACGATCCACAAATGGTGGAATCCAAATGGTATCAGTATTGGCTCGACAAACAGTTGTTTAGTTCTAAACCCGATGGGCGTGAACCATATACGGTGGTAATCCCCCCACCCAATGTAACTGGAGTGTTACACATGGGACACATGCTCAACAATACCATTCAGGATATTCTTGTCCGCCATGCGCGCATGGAAGGAAAAAATGCATGCTGGGTACCAGGGACAGACCATGCAAGTATCGCTACTGAGGCTAAGGTTGTAAATAAATTGGCGGCAGAAGGCATCCATAAAACCGATCTTTCGCGTGATGCTTTTCTTGAACATGCATGGGATTGGACACACGAACACGGAGGAATCATTTTAAAGCAGTTGCGCAAACTCGGCTGTTCTTGTGATTGGGATCGCACGGCATTCACGATGGATGAACAACGCAGTGAAAGTGTAATAAAGGTCTTCTGCGATCTTTATGAAAAAGGATTGATTTACAGAGGGGTTCGGATGGTGAATTGGGATCCGAGCGCCAAGACAGCTTTATCCGATGAAGAAGTAATCTACAAGGAAGAACATTCAAAACTCTATCATCTCAAATATTACGTTTCACCCGATGATCAGGCAAAAGTTGAACGCAAATCGGATGAGAATGTAATGCACAAAGACGAAAAGGGCTACTATGCTGTGGTTGCTACCACGCGTCCGGAAACCATTATGGGTGATACCGCCATGTGTATCAATCCTGACGATTTAAAAAACACATGGCTTAAGGGATTGCACGTTATCGTCCCGATAGTTGGACGTTGCATACCGGTTGTTGAAGATTCGTATGTAGATATACAATTTGGTACAGGTTGTTTGAAAGTTACTCCTGCCCATGATATTAATGACCATGCTTTGGGTTTGAAGCATGGGCTTGAAACAATTGATATATTCAATGATGACGGTACGCTTTCGGAGGCAGCAGGGCTTTATGTAGGACAAGACCGAATGGATGTACGCAAGCAGATATCCATTGACCTTAATGATGCTGGATTGATGGAGAAAATAGAGGATTATGATAATAAGGTTGGATATTCAGAGCGAACCCATGTACCGATTGAGCCAAAACTATCAACACAATGGTTCCTGAAAATGCAGCATTTTGCTGATATTGCACTCGATCCCGTGATGAATGATGATATAGAGTTCTATCCCAAGAAATATAAAAACACCTATCGGCATTGGTTGGAAAATATCAAAGATTGGTGTATCAGTCGCCAGTTATGGTGGGGACACCGTATTCCAGCATACTATTTCAAGGATGTTGATGGCAAGAATGCAACTGTAGTTGCCAAAACTTCAGAAGAAGCCCTCAAATTTGCAAAGGCGATAAATCCTGCTGTTAAGGCAACAGATTTGGAACAGGAGAGCGATTGTCTTGATACTTGGTTCTCCAGTTGGCTATGGCCAATCTCTGTTTTCAATGGCATTAATGATCCGGAGAACGAAGAAATAAAATACTACTACCCGACAAGTGATCTTGTAACAGGACCGGATATTATTTTCTTTTGGGTAGCACGCATGATTATGGCTGGTTATGAATACCGTAACAAATTCCCATTCAAGCATGTTTATTTCACTGGTATTGTACGCGATAAACTTGGAAGAAAGATGAGCAAGAGTCTTGGAAATTCGCCCGATCCATTGGAGCTTATAGATAAGTATGGAGCTGATGGTGTGCGTATGGGCATGATGCTTTCTGCTCCGGCGGGCAACGATATTCTATTCGATGAAAGTCTGTGTGAACAAGGACGTAACTTTAACAACAAGATATGGAATGCTTTCCGACTTATACGGGGTTGGAAGATAGAGGATATCGCTCAGCCTGAAGCCAACATGATTGCTATAGCATGGTTTGAGGCTAAGTTGAAAGAAGTGAATGCGGAAATGGAAGAACAGTTTAAGAGCTATCGAATTTCCGAAGCTCTGATGACAGTTTACAAACTTTTCTGGGACGAGTTCTCCAGCTGGTATTTAGAGATGATAAAGCCAGAGTATGGGAAACCTATTGACCGGCAGACTTATGTAGCTACACTTCGCTTCTTTGAAACTCTCCTTAAGATGTTGCACCCATTCATGCCGTTTATCTCTGAAGAATTATGGCAGCATCTGTACGATAGAAAGGATGGAGAGAGCATAATGCTTGAGCAGCTACATCTTGGACAATTAACCAAAGATGATCAAAATCTCATTGCTAAAATAGAATGCGTTAAGCAGATAGTGGCTGGTATTCGTACGGTTCGCAATCAGAAAAACATTACACCAAAAATTGCATTGAGAGTGGAAGTTGTTGCTCAAAACAATTTTGAACAATATAACAGCGTTATCATTAAAATGGCGAACCTCGAAGACATCAGTGTTGTAGAGGAAAAGAGTTCAGATGCATCAGGATTCATGGTTGGAACAGATGGTTTTGCCGTACCGCTTGGAAGTCTGATTGATGTTAAGGCGGAGATAGAAAAACTTGAGAAAGAACTTAAACATCTTGAGGGATTTCTAAAAGGCATTAAGGCAAAACTTTCCAATGAGAACTTTGTAGCTCATGCTCCAGAAGCAGTTATAGCCAAAGAACGCAAGAAACAAAGTGATTCGGAAGAGAAAATAGCAACTATAAAAGCTAATATTGACGAGCTTCGTAAGAAGTAAAGAGTTAGCAATGTATATTTTACTGATGAATGATCAGTCATCAGTAAATCCAAAACAATTAAATTACAGAATATTACAAAGAAACAACTTGAAAAAATAGCTGTCTAGATGAAAAGAATACTGTTTGTTATATTTAGTTTGTTATCATTATTTTCATGCGAGAATAAGAACGACATTGAAATTGATGAGGAGTTGTTGGATGCAGATAAAACTATCTTAATGTATCTGCCTTGGACTGGGCAGACAACGTTGAATAGCAAAGGGCAACCAATAAATGCAGGTTTATATTCCAAATTCAATGAGAATATCCGAGGTATTGAAAAATCTATTGAAACATTTGGTTCAAATCAAAAGACACGTACCTTTGTCCTTATAGCTGATAAACCCACCTCTGTATATCTGTACGAAATCATCTTTGAAAAAGGGAAATGTACAAAAGACACCCTGGAACATTACGTAAATATGCCAACCAACGGAAAAAGTCTCACAGAGTATATTAGAAAAGTAAAACGTCTTTCCCCCACCCCTTTATTCTCAATGATTATGGGGGCACATGGTTCTGGATGGTTGCCCAAAAATAAAGCACGGCACAAAACTCGTAGTATTGGAGGAATAACAACGGCTTTTCAATTTGATATTGCAGAAATAGCTAAAGCGATAACAGACAATGGGATTAAACTACAATTTCTATGTTTCGATGACTGTTATATGGCAAATATAGAAGTTGCCTATGAGTTAAGGAATGCCACGAATTATCTGATTGCTTCGACAAGTGAAATCATGGATAGTGGAATTCCTTATGAAAAGGTTTACCGCTACATGGCATCACAGCAGCCCGACTACAAATCTATAACAAGTGGATTTTTGGAATTCTATTCAGGAACAAATCCTTATCCGTATGGGAGTCTTTCTGTAATGGACTGCAACTATATGAATGAAATCGTAGATCTTATGAAGAAATTCAATAATTCTGGTGTTGCAGCTCCCAATTACAAGGAAGTTTCTCCACAAGACCCCTATGAGCCCAACAGACATATTTATTATGATTTCGGCGACTATTTACTCAAATATAACAACCATATAAGGGAACAGGGCATGAACGGCATAAAATACGCTGACATAATTTCAAAATTTATTCCTTGCAAAGTAAAGACAAAAGAGCTCTTTACGATGTACTATGATCCGCACTTTGGAAATCCATATACGGTTGATTCCTATAGCGGTACAACTATAAGTGACCCATCAATAAGTCCAGATGTAATTGCTAATAAATTAAACACAGGATGGTGGAAAGCAACTCATTAGAGACTTCATGGCAATTAAAGTTATAAGCTGAAACAGGCTTTGGCAAAATTCTATTCATATAGTGTAATTTCAACTGTGTCAGACACAGTTGAAAAAACTAACTTCTATTGCTCATTTAAATTAAAATATTTCTGACGTATTGCACTATTTCTCACCGGAAAATTGCTTTATTCTCTGTTCTTCTGATAATTGACAAACGAGCAATTCATCATCTTTAATTGCAACAATGTAGCCATTAAGCCCTTGCACTACAACTTTTTTAGCATCTTTTGCATGGACAATACAATTCTTACTGTCAAACACCTGAACATTATTCCCTATAATTGCGTTGCCATATAAATCATGATTCGATTGTAGATGTAATGCCCCCCATGTTCCGAGATCACTCCAACCAAAATCGGCTGGGCACACAAAAATCTCTTCTGTCTTTTCCATTATCGCATAATCAACAGAAATACTTTCACACTCCGGATACATTTCATCAATAGCTTTCTGCTCATCGTGGGTTCCTAAACAACTATATACTCGCTCAAAAATACGAGCTATTCCTGGTTGATAGATTCGGAAAGCATTGATAATTGTAGAAACATTCCAAATGAAAATACCCGCATTCCAGAAAAAAGTATTTTGACTGATATATTTCTCTGCTGTTTCAACATCAGGCTTCTCACGAAACTGGTCCACGCGGAAAATTTCTTTATTTCTTGCAGATGGCGCTGTTAAATCAGCTTGAATATAACCATACCCAGTTTCTGGTCTGTTAGGTTTCATGCCTAATGTAACAATAGCATCTGTTTCTGAAGTAAAATTGAGACAATTTTTAATAACTCTTCTGAACTCAGCTGGGTCGGTTACAATATGATCGCTGGGAGTAACTACAATATTTGCCTTTGAATCCGTCTTCTTGATTCTCCAGCTTACATATGCAATACAAGGAGCTGTGTTACGACGACATGGTTCACTTAGAATATTACCCAAAGGTATTTCTGGTAGCTGTTCATGAACGAGATCAACATACTTCTTGTTTGTAACCACCCAAACATTCTCAGGGTTGATGATTCCTTTAAAACGTTCGTAAGTCAATTGTAGTAATGATTTTCCTACTCCCAGAACATCGATGAATTGTTTAGGACGCTCTACGGTGCTCATTGGCCAAAATCGGCTGCCAACTCCTCCGGCCATTATTACCAAGTGATTGTTTAAGTGCATCATGTATTTGTCTTTCTATTATTCTTTTTGTGCAAATATACAAAAAAAATAATAATAAGGTGCTTATGATTCTCCTTTTATTGTTTTTATCTTTAACAAAATAGTATCTTATTGGTAAAAGTCTAGATTCTATTCGTATATATTTATCAACAATGTCTTGTAGTTATGAATTAAATTTTCTAACCGATAGTAAGATCGGTTAATCGTCAAAGAGGCTTAGACTTTCGTCTTTCAAATTTCTTTGCGAGACATCATTATCAATATTATCAGAAAAATTCAGAAACAATTGCCTTGATTCTTCTTTTTCAACATTAAGTCTATAATACCCTTTCTTTGTACGTTCAATCATTGAATGTGGTTGTTTGCTCGACCTCTGTAGATAATTTTTGATATACAAATGAGTAGCTTGCAAAGCTATTGGATGAAATAAAGAATTGCATGCGTTGAACACATGACGGGATATCTTGTCAACAGATAATCCATCATCACCAGCCTCAGCCAGCACTCGAATTATTTCATTATTGTATAGCATAAAAAAAAGGAGTCTATACCTAAAATACAGACTCCTACATGAATATTTTACCAAAATTGATTAAGCAAGTTCAATCTTGTTAGCTTCACCTTTAACCTTACCCTCTTTCGAGAGCCAGCCAATACCAAGATAAGCTTCTTCTGTTGAGATTTTAGCTGTCTTTGCAATCTCGTTTACCGAAAGAGCTTTCTCAGCTGCTGCAAGAGCATTGTAAACGTCTCCAGCCTTGAACCCAATATTCTCAGGGCTTAAATCTACAGATGTTGTCGTCTTTTTTGATACAGTCTTTTGCTGTGTCGCTTTCTTCGCTGCTGTGCTTGTAGTCGTTTTCTTTTCTACCATAATTCCTTCAAACATTTAATTTCTACTTTAATCAAATTTATAATTTGACATTTGTTAGTGCAAATGTAGCTTTTTATTTTCAAAGAAATTAAAATACTGCACGAAAAAATGCTAACTCCAGTCTTGATATCGACCGAAATAGTATTTTATTGATTTAAATCAATGAACTTTAATGTTTTAAATCCAATTTTAGTTGCAATTCTTCCAATTGCTTATTAGCCAATTCAGAAGGAGCATCCAACATTACATCACGTCCACTATTGTTCTTTGGGAAAGCAATGACATCCCTGATAGAGTCAAGACCAGCCATGATACTGACATATCTATCCAATCCAAATGCAAGCCCTGCGTGTGGTGGCGCACCGTATTTAAAGGCATTCATCAAGAATCCAAACTGCTCTTCGGCTTGTTTGGGTGTGAAACCAAGAACTTCGAACATTTTTGCCTGTAACTCTGTGTCGTGGATTCGAATAGAACCTCCTCCGACTTCAATACCATTACAAACAAAGTCATATGCCTTAGCCCTAACCTTCTCAGGATGTTCGTCCAATAGATGTAAATCATCGGGATTAGGCATAGTAAATGGATGGTGTGTCGCCATCAAGCGCTGCTCCTCATCGCTCCATTCAAAGAGTGGGAAATCCACTATCCAAAGACACTTAAACACATTTTTATCTCTGAGGTTCAACCGATTGCCCATCTCCAACCGAAGAGCACACAATTGTACTCTGGTCTTGTTTGGTTTATCTCCTGAAAGAATTAAAACCAAATCGCCGTCTTGGGCCCTTGAGGTCTCCTTTACTTTCTGAAGTTGTTCTGGTGAATAGAACTTATCTATTGAACTCTTAACTTCTCCATCTTTGCCATATTTGATGAACACTAAACCCTTTGCGCCAATTTGAGGTCGTTTTACAAAATCTGTAAGTTCATTTAATTGTTTCCGACTATAATCGGCACAACCTGGAACCACAATTCCACCAATATACTCAGCTTCATTGAAAACAGAGAAGTCGCCAGTACCTTTAAGGTCGTCCATCAATTCAACAAATTCCATTCCGAAACGCAAGTCTGGTTTGTCAGAACCAAAACGTTTCATGGCATCATGCCAAGTCATTTGCTCTAACTTCTCAGGGAGTTCGACACCTCTTATTTCCTTGAACAAATGGCGAGCCATATCCTCGAAAATATTTATCACATCATCTTGATCCACAAATGACATCTCACAGTCTATTTGGGTAAACTCAGGCTGACGGTCGGCACGCAAATCTTCATCTCTGAAACATTTGGCAATTTGGAAATAGCGATCGAAACCAGCTATCATTAATAATTGTTTCAAGGTTTGAGGACTTTGTGGGAGAGCGTAAAATTGCCCTGGGTTCATTCGCGAAGGAACCACAAAGTCTCTTGCTCCTTCTGGTGTTGAGCCAATAAGAATCGGTGTTTCAACCTCAATAAAATTTTTACTATCCAAAAAGTTGCGAATCAATATGGTCATTCTATGCCGTAATTCCAAATTACTGCGAACCGATGGACGACGGAGGTCCAAATAACGATACTTCATTCTTAGGTCGTCTCCTCCATCGGTATTATCCTCAATGGTAAACGGCGGTGTTAATGAAGAACTTAAAATATTTAATTCTTTAGCAATTATCTCAATTTCTCCCGTCGGTATTTTACTGTTCTTGCTTTGGCGTTCACTAACAATCCCTCTCACTTGAACACAATATTCACGTCCAAGTTTATTCGCTTCATTACAGAGATCAAAATTATCTGCTTCATTGAATACCAATTGGGTAATTCCGTAACGGTCACGTAGATCAACAAAAGTCATCCCTCCCATTTTTCGGGTGCGCTGTACCCAACCAGAAAGTACGACCTCTTTACCGTTGTCTAATAGACGAAGTTCACCACACGTTTTTGTACGATACATAAGTATAGTTATTTAATCATTTTCCATTGCAAAGATACAACTTTCCTATGAAATATGGACAAAAGAAGTCTCAAATGCAAGATTTTGATATGTTAAAACAAGAATAATACAAATTAATAATTGTAAAAAAACGAGTTATCTCTAAACTTTCTACCTAAATTTGCATCATAAATAAAAAGGAAAAGATGATTATGAAAAAATTTTTATTAGTAACTTTGATGATGTTTTTGGGTCTATCGTTCTCGATGGCTCAGGGGAAAGCGGATATAAAATTCGATAAAATAACTTACAATTTCGGAACGTTCTCTGAAAACAATCCAATTCAGAAAGTCACATTTACTTTCACAAATATTGGCAACGCACCTTTGGTTATCAACCAGGTAGTGGCAAGTTGTGGATGTACAGTGCCCAGTTATGAAAAGAGGCCAGTAGCACCAGGACAGAAAGGTTCTATTAATATAACATATAATGGAACGGGGAAGTTTCCTGGACACTTCAAGAAGAGTATTACGATACGTACAAACGCAAAGACAGAAATGACGCGTCTTTACATTGAAGGTGTCATGGAACCTAAAAAGTAAATATAGATTATAATCAATAAAAAAAGAATGTATCAAAGATACATTCTTTTTTTGTATGATACTATGCTACTTGCACTTCGTTGGCGAAAATTCATAACCTATATGCGGGGTTGATGAAGATGTAATAAAGATTTGATAATCGGAGTTTTATCTATTCACACACAAAAGGTGACCTTTTACAGGGTAATGGCTGACCTATTGGCAACCAATAGCTTACCTTTTACAGCATTAGCCTTGGATATGTTCACAAAGCGAATGCAATGTAGATATTTTATCGGCACAATTGATGAGGTGTAACAAGAAAGTCGGCTGTGTAAATCAACGCAAAGTAGGCACAATTGCTAAATATACTACATCATGGTCTGTTTTGTTTTCAAACCAGTGAGAGTGGCCATCAGGGCAATAATGGACTTGCCCCATACTAATTGTCTCTTCTATCTCATCACAATGAACCGTCAACTCTCCACTGACCACGTACATGACTTCGAACGAACCATCATGCTTGTGCTTGCCGCTATTAGCACCAGGACGTAAGGTAGAGTACATGATGCGTGCCTTATCGTCAACATAATTCCGTGTATCTAACTTTCCATCTCCTCCTTTAAAACCTTGGAGATGTTCTTCCGCTATTTTCTCAAAATCAATTTTCATAAATAATAATTTATTTACATTGGGTTGGGTTTTCCGAACTTTGGATAAATAATGTACAAGACATTATTTATCTAACTTGAGTACAAAGATAATAAAAATGTGGATACACCAAAAATGTATCCACGTTTATTATTTTCTTTTAGAGATTAGAATGTATATCTTAATCCTATCTGTCCACGCCAGCGACTGTAATATGAATTATAGTTCCGAGCTATATGTGTCGCATCGAACTTGAAGAGACCTCCGCCCTCATAGTTGAATGGGCTGAAATATGTACCAAAGCCATCTCCGTAGGTATGTCCCCAATCTTTGTTCAACAAGTTGCCCACATTAATAATATCGAAACTAAGTTCAAGCGAATTAAGTTGCCCTGCAACTTTAAAGCTATACTTCTGTGCCATGTGAACGTCAAAATGATGCTCAAATGCAAGATTGTCTGCATAGCGCTTGAAGTATTCACCACGATGTTCACGCATATAAGAATCATCAGCAATCCATTGTTTCAGCAGAGCGCGCTGTTGGTCTTGCGATAACTCACCTTGGTAGCCAGCTCCAAGAACTTTTGTGATTAAAGGATAAGTGTTATTGCTGTTATTTACAGTCGTTGATGCAAACTTCATCATGTCAATCTGCTCATCTGTAGGGATGAACATCAGGTCGTTTCCACGTGCGCCGTCACCATTCATATCACCATACATTTCTATAACATAAGGCGAGCCGCTCTTGGCCTGATAAATCACTCCGATTGTAGATTGCCATTGCTTTTGTGCACCATAGTTGACGTGGTAATAAGCACTGGCTTGAACACGATGGGGAACATTGTAAGCGCTGAATCCCAATTCTGGATCGTTCGAATTTCTGTATGTTGTATTATACATCCAGTTGCTTCCGGCCACAGAAGAACTTCCGCTATTAACACTCATCGAGCGTGTCCAAGTATAACTTGCCATTAAGTCCAGGCCAAAGTTGAAATGTTTCTCTGCTTTTAATGACAGGTTCACAGTATATCCTTTGCTGGTATTATAAAGTCCATATACATAGGCATAAGGAGTTCCTTTTGTCACTTTTTCAAACATCGGGCGGTTGTCCCACATATAACCTGTTTCTTGTCCGAAGGTTCTTCCAGTTTCCTCAACTGCGAGATTCTTATAATAAATGTCGTTCAGAGTCTTGGAATAGATAGCTTCTGCCGTCCAGTCAATACCCAACACCTTGAAATCAAGACCTAAGTTGGCTTTAAATGTCTGGGCAAACTTGAAGTTATCCTCAAAGACATTAACTTCCTGACTTCCTGATGCATTTAACTTTTGAGCATTTGGTAATTGTCCGTTTGGATCAAGTAATAATTCCAAACCTTTAGGATTATATACAGTGTATTTTGACATCTGAATACCTGTATTTGTGAAGTTGTTGCTAATCCATACATAAGGGATTCGTCCTGTAAATACCCCAACGCCACCACGAAGGATATATTTGCGGTCCTTGTTAATATCCCAGCGGAAACCTACACGTGGACTCCATAATGGGCTACTTGAAAGCTTATGGTCGGTACGTACACCCCATCCCTTGTTCGCAGCAAACTCATTGAATCCCTCATTAGCAGTCGGGGTATCAAAGAATAGAGGGATTTCCATTCGCAAGCCATAGGTTAACTGGAACGATGAGGAAACATCCCACTTATCTTGGGCATAGAATCCCAACTGACCAGCAGAGAAAGGTGTTCGCCATCGCGGGTCGCCTGTTACTTCAGTATTAGCCATGCCAAAACGGTATTGTTGGAAATAAGCATAATTTGGGTCTAACGAACCAGTCATGTAATCAGTATAATACTTATTGAAGTGAGCTAAGTCTGCGAAGTTATAAGAGCCATTTGCGTCTTGTATGAATAGATTGGCAAACTTGTAGAATTCATTGTGAGTACCAAAAGTAAAAGTATGGTTTCCTTTATACCAGGTGAGATTATCTTCAACTGTATAAATGTCCTGATCAAGTTGATTGGCCATTGAGGAGCGCTCATTTCCTATATTAACCGAGCCACCAGTCACCTGTAAGGAAATCATTGGGAAGGCTGATGAAACGGCACGTTGATCGCGGACTCTGACATAGCTGAAGCGAGCCTCGTTGCTAATTACTGGTGATATACGGCTTTGCAATTCAGCTGTGAACGAATGTGTCTTGCTTTCAAACGGGTAATAATAATGATCATCGTTCAATGAGGATGCGCCGGAAACACTATTCAATTGCTTTGCGTCAACATAACTCCAGCGGAATGCAAATTTATTGAAGTCGTTGATGTTCCAGTCAATCTTTGCGCCGAATTTCTGACTCTTTGTATAAATATTAGGATTGCCAAAAGCACCGTTATAATCGATCCCTTGCTTAGCGGCCATTTCTTTTACCTTTGACAAAACATCATCAGCCTCATCTGCCAATACACGTGAGCCGTCTTGACGATAGCCATTGATATTAGGATACTCTTTATTGGCATTTTCATAGTTTATGAAGAAGAACAACTTATCCTTAATAATAGGTCCTCCCAAAGTGAGTCCCCATTGGTATTCTTTCTGATCTTGGAACTTTGGAGCATATCCTGTTCCATCAGAATATGGATAATGTGAGCCTATCAAACTCTTGTTGTTGCCAAATCCATACAAGCTACCATGAAATTTGTTGGTACCTGACTTGGTAATAGCGTTGATAGCGCCACCTGTGAATCCGCTCTGTCGAACATCAAAAGGTGCAACATTGATATGAATTTGATCGATAGTCTCCATTGAAACAGGCTGAGTACCAGCTTGCCCTCCATTGGATCCATCTGCGGTAAGACCAAATACGTCATTATTCATTGCACCGTCAATCATAAATGAATTATAACGATTACTTGTGCCAGCAAAAGACATTGCACCTGTGTTGGTGGTTGTTAATTGCGGGTTCAGACGGGCAACATCAGCTATTCCGTGGGTAATACTTGGCATATCAGCAATCTGTTTGGATGTCAGACTCTGAGCAGCTCCTGTTTTTGTTGCATTGATTCCAGTATTACCTGTGACAACAACCTCCTGGAGTTCTTTTGAGTCTTGCTCAAGTGAGCATGACATATCCTCCACTTCGCCCAATCTAAGATTAACGTTTTCGAAGGTCTTGGTCTGCTGTCCGATGTAGGCGACTTCAACTTTGTAAGGGCCACCAACACGCATACCTTGAATGGTAAATCGCCCCTCAACATTTGTTACAGCACGATAAACTGTTCCTGATGGTTGATGGGTGGCTGTGACCGTAGCACCAATGACTTCCTCTCCCATGGAGGTAATCTTACCGCTAATGCCAGATGTCGTTACCTGAGCCATGACGGAAAGAGTCATAGTAAACAGGACAACAACAAGAAAGAGTAACTTTTTCTGCATAATTGATAAAATTTAATAGAATAATAACGTTCTTTTATTTTGGTGCAAATATAACCAAAATTTATCAAAAGAACGTTGACTACGTTAGAAAATGTTTAAAATAATAAACTCGATTCAGTTTTTTAAAGATGAATCAAATATCATTTCTGATATAAAGGCGTTATAATCGCAATGCCAAATTCGCCATCATAACAGCATTCAGGCCGGCTGTTTCAGTTCTAAGCCTACTCTTGCCAAGTGTAACGCTCTCATACCCTAAACTTAGGGCTGCTTTAACCTCGTCAATTGAAAAGTCTCCCTCAGGACCAATCATAACAACAATATCATCATTATTTGAATCAAGGTTGGCAAAAAAATCTTTTCTTGGAATTTCATCATAGCAATGGCAAATAAACTTATTTTTTGCCTTTTCGTTTTTAATAAAATCCTTAAAATCAACTATAGGGCTTACGAGTGGCTTCCAAGGTTTTCTGCTTTGTTTCATTGCGGATATGACAATCCTTTCAATCCTATCAGTTTTAATTACATGCCGCTCAGAAAACTTACTGTTAAGAAAAGAAATCTTATTGAAACCGATTTCTGTTGCTTTTTCAACCATCCATTCCATCCTTCCCATATCCTTGGTTGGGGCAATGGCAAGATGAATTTGGCCTTTCCATGATGGATTTTGTTTTAGCACCTCTTTTACATTATACAAACAATGTTTTGATGACGCCATCTTTACCTCGGCAAGGTAGAAACTCCCCACTCCATCCATCAGATAAATTTGATCTTTAGGCTTCAATCGAAGTACCCTTATTGCATGTATGGTCTCATCTAATGGTAATTCATCTGTTTCAGCAGCATTCGGAACATAAAAATAGTGAGCTTCTCTCATACCTTAGCACAGATTTAGACAATTAATGATCCTTACGTTGACGCTTTTGAAGTTCGTCCCTCAAATTCGATGCCAGCTCATAATTTTCGTCAGTGATAGCTTTTTCTAAAGCCTGCTCAAGCATTTGACGACTTAATGCATTGATAGGCAAAGCCATCTTGCTTTTACCAGATTCACAAGGAACACTCTGTCTTGAAAACAATGTTTCCTCCATATAGATGTCCAGCTGAGCAATGTTTGCTAAAAGTACAGCATCAGATGCTCGCATCTTTGTCATTTCCAATGTTGTTTTATTCATCAGTAATGCTTGATACTGTCCCTCAGAAATAGATGAGAAAAATATCTCATAATAATCTGAATTCATTTCTGGATTTATCCGGCAAAGAACCTCAGGTATCATCTTGTCAAGGACTGGAGGCTTTCCTATCCTTAAACTGAATTCATATTCCATATACTTGTCACAAATTATAGCAATTTGTTTCGTATCAGGCTCATTAGCTAGTATTAGCAAGCCCATTTCTGAACTTCCTACAATTTCTGTAATACCTCTGAAAAATATCTGTACTTTTTTCATTCTACTTTCTTGGGGCGAAATATTATCGAGAAGCTAACACCAACTATCAGTGCGTAACCAGCGAAAATGAACCAACATGACTGCCAATCTCCGATAGTAAGGATATCATTACCAATCTTTGAAGGATATGTAAAGTGATTGATGACACCTTGGGCAGCCAAAGTTCCAATAGTCGCCCCCACTCCATTTGTCATAAGCATAAATAACCCTTGTGCAGATGAACGTATAGCGGCATCCGTGCTTTTATCAACAAATAATGATCCAGAAATATTGAAAAAGTCAAAGGCCACACCATAGACTATCATTGAGAGGATAAAGAGTATGACTCCAGGAAAACCAGGATTACCTAATCCAAAAAGACCAAATCGTAACACCCAGGCAAACATTGCTATCAACATCACATTCTTTATTCCGTAACGACGCATAAAGAAAGGAATAAGCAGAATACAACATGTCTCACTGATTTGTGAAAGGCTAATAAGAATATTTGCGTGTTGGACACCAAATGATTGTGCATATTCCGCTTGAGCAGCAAAACTGAATAGAAATGGGTTTGCAAAACTATTTGTTATCTGCAAGCTTACACCCAAAAGCATTGAGAATATAAAAAAGATGGCCATCTTTTTTTGTTTGAAAAGTGCAAATGCTTTGAGTCCAAAAGCGTCAACAAAACTTTTCTTTTCAACACTTTTTGATATAGGACAGTGAGGCAAGGTGAATGTATAAAGGAATAGCAGGATACTTGCAACAGCTGAAGTGATGAACTGACTCTGATTACTTTGGAAGCCTAAGATATCAACCAGCCACATTGTTAAAATGAAACCAATTGTGCCGAAAACACGAATTGGAGGGAAATCTTTGACGGTATCCAATCCAGCTTGATTCAAAGAGAAGTATGCTACGGAATTTGTTAATGCCAATGTCGGCATATAGAAAGCTACAGACAAAGAATATAAAGTAAATATTGTCGTGAAATCAACATTACTTCCCACCGTCAGCCCGTACCATGCCACTCCGAACATAAACAAACCAGCCAACAAATGACAAAGACCTAAAAGTCGTTGAGCAGGAATCCATCTATCTGCCACTATCCCCATCAAGGCAGGCATAAAAATAGAGACAACTCCTTGCATTGAATAAAACAATCCGATATTTGCACCAATGCCAACATTTCCCAAATATCTTCCCATTGATGTGAGATATGCACCCCAAACTGCAAACTCCAAGAAGTTCATCAATGCCAAACGTACTTTTAAATTCATTTTTATCAGTTAATTTTATTTTCGACAAAAGTACTGAATTTCTTATAAATGACCAAATACAAAAGGTAAATTTATTCATGCATTTATGAATATACAAAAATTGATTGTCTCACGACAACCAATCTTTATTAACCTTAATAATCTAATACCATGAAAAACACATTGCAAAGTTATGGAAATAATCCGTAATTGCAAAACTTACAATGTGTTACATGTAATATTTAACTCTATTTAAACGTTTCTCCGTTCCATTTGTATTTTCTTTGCTTTATTATGGTTTTAATCTTTGGTTTATCATCATTTGCCAGTAGAGAAAGGGAATAATCAACCAACACACTATTCTCATTTGGTAGGAATTTCATTTTAATCATCTTGGGTTCGAGCAGTGAATAAAGTTGAGAGACCGCATCATTGGACAAGGAATCTGGTAATTCAATGACAGGTTGTAGGTTAATATTCTCTTTTATCAGTTCCCAGTTTTTATTATACAATGATAATTTGCTTTCAGCAGAGGGGCCGAACCAAGTTTGCAAAACACCAATCGTATTATTGTCCAGGATTTTAAGTTCCATTTTTGAACTTTTACTTAAGATTACAGACATATAATTGTCACTCATTACAGTGTCTATTTTTGTTGTGTCATTGAGTAAGTTCCTAACTTCTGACTTGATGTGCATATCTATGTAATCTGTCAACTCAGTCCTCAAGCTGTTATTCAAATATGGAATGATGGAATCGGGCATGGCTATCCATAACTCTTTGATATTCTGAGCTTGAATGTTCAAAGATGTAATTCCTAAGAGAAAAAGTAATAGTATTTTCTTCATATAAATAAGCGAAATATTGAAAATTCAATGCAATGTTACGCTTTTTTTATCGAATAGCCAAGGGAAAATCAAAAATAAAATGTGAGAGTTCATCTTAAAAGGGGGCAAATGTCATGTCGCAACAATTACGGAAAGGAGTAATTGTGAACAATCGTCCACCATCGTTACCATAACCAATCACAAATTAACTGTCATCTTCATTACCTCACTTCAAATCTTTACGGCTGTTACAGCTTTTTTCAACTGCGGTTTTAATTAGCTTTCACACATCATCTTGGTCGAGAACCTGGAAGGGATCGACATTAAAGATTTTCTTTTCAAGATAACTTGGTAAGATACTCGTAATGTCATCACGACTGTATCCAAATGTCATCTATGTCAAATCATCGTTTACAAAACTGAAATATTCTGCTTTGCTCGCAATCAAATCTGCCGTAAGCACTACACAGAGAATTTCAATCATCGAACCAATTTTGAACGGAACTTCAACACTCCTTTATCCTTCTATTTATTTGGTGGTTGCATATATGAGATTATTTTACTATTTTCTCTCCCTTATATCAAGGAGTTTAAATAAAATTTATCGATAAAAGAAACTGCTAATCATAAAATTAATATCACTCAAAAAGACCGCCTTTGTAATGTTGTTGTAACTTGTTGGCAATTAGAAAGATAGTGACTGCTAAACAAAAGGTCACATTTTATTATGCAAAAGGTCATCTTTCACATTGTAAAAGGTCACCATTTAAAAACATACAGATGTATGAAAGTTATTTAATCGTCAGCAATATTGAATAATGGAGACTACAAGTTTACCTAATCAATTATAATTAAGAAATTATTTACCAAACCGCAATGAAAAAAATAATTACCTTTGCACCAAATTAAGACAATATGAGTAGAAAAAGGAAGCCATTATCATTATTAGAAAATGTGGAAATAGAGGCTGTTGCCGCAGAGGGGAAATGTGTCGCGCATGTAAACGATATGGTTGTTTTTGTCCCTTTTGTAGTGCCAGGTGATATCGTCAACCTTCAGGTTACTAAAAAAAGACGCAGTTACTGTGAGGCTATTGTAGAGAGGTTCATCTCATTCAGTAACAAACGTATTGAGCCTAAGTGTACGCATTTTGGAGTATGTGGTGGCTGTAAGTGGCAAAACCTTCCATACGTGGAACAACTAAAAGCCAAGCAGCAACAGGTTTTAGACCAACTTACACGAATTGGCAAAATAGAACTTCCTGAAATCACTCATATTTTAGGGTCTGAAAAGACAGAGGAGTATCGTAATAAACTTGAATTTGGCTGTTCTAACAAGAGATGGTACACCAAGGAGGAATTGGCTGAACTACCCGAAGGTGTCGGATTGTCTCAAGGAGCCATTGGCTTTCATATATCAGGTGCTTTTGATAAAATCTACCCTATTGAGAAATGCCATCTTATGGATGACTTCTGTAATAAGGTGAGAAATGCCATACGAGACTATTCGTTTGAGAATGATATACAATTTTATGATATACGGGCTCAACATGGATTGTTGCGTGACATTATGTTTCGCAATTCAAATACTGGAGAGTGGATGGTACTTGTTCAGTTTAAATTTGGAGAGGCTGGCGATGAGCAGAAGGCCATTGACCTTTTGCAGTTTATTTCAGATAAATTCCCAGAGATAACATCATTGCTCTATGTTGATAATCAAAAGGGAAATGATACTTTCAATGATTTACCCATCACAGTATTTAAAGGGAATGACCATATTTTTGAACTTATGGAAGGCTTACGGTTTAAAGTTGGGCCGAAGAGTTTTTACCAAACGAATACCGATCAGGCTTACCACCTTTATTCTATAGCTCGTAAATTCGCAAACCTTACTGGCAAAGAACTGGTTTACGACCTTTATACGGGTACTGGTACTATAGCAAATTTCGTTGCCAAGGAAGCGCATAAAGTCATTGGTATAGAGTATGTCCCTGAAGCTATTGAGGACGCAAAAATCAATTCACAAATCAACAATATCGACAACACGCTATTCTATGCAGGTGATATGAAAGATATATTGACTAAAGAGTTTATAGACGAACATGGACATCCAGATGTAATCATAACTGATCCTCCGCGCGCAGGAATGCACCCCGATGTTGTCAACGTAATACTCTTAGCACGGCCGAATAGAATTGTTTATGTCAGCTGCAATCCAGCTACGCAAGCACGCGACTTGGCTTTGCTTGACGAAGATTATAAGGTGGTGGCAGTACAGCCTGTAGATATGTTCCCCCACACTCCGCATGTTGAGAATGTTGTCTTACTTGAAGAAAGAATTTAAGTTACATGAAGTCTTGTCAACTTTTGATTTTATTTTAGTAACATCGTCAGTCTGTATAATATTTTGCAATATGAGGCAGCAATTATAAAAGAGAAAAGTGAATATTAATCCCTAATATTTAATAAAATACTCGTGACATAATTTACGCTTTCATATTTTTGAAACAAAAAATTAATGAGCATTTCTATTTTATAAATTTTAATTGTACCTTTGCAAAATTAATTTAATATATACTAATATTAAAAACTAACACCTTATGAGGAGAATTTTAGCGATAGCAGCGATGGCAATCAGCATGCTAAATGCTCAAGCGCAATCAACAAAATGGATTAATAATGTGAAATTGTCTGGATATGGCATGGTTCAATACCAATATACTGGTAGAGAAAATGCTAAATCAAATTCTTTCAATCTGCGTATGGCTCGTATCGCCCTTGATGGCCGTATCTTGAAAGATTGGTATTGGAAAGCGCAGATACAGTTCAATGGTAACACTTCGACGCTTGGTTCTTCTCCAAGGGTTGTTGACCTTTTCGCCGAGTGGCAGAAATATGAATTTTTCCGTGTCAAAGTAGGTCAGTTTAAAAACCCATTCACTTTTGAAAATCCTATGCATCCTATAGAACAGGGATTTATGTCTTATTCCCAAGCAGTGTTAAAGTTAGCTGGGTTTAATGACAGAACTGGCGAACATGCTTCCAATGGTAGAGACATAGGATTACAATTCCAAGGTGATTTCTTAAAAAATTCAGCAGGTAGGAATCTTCTCCATTATCAGGCTGGTGTATTCAATGGTCAAGGCACAAACGTAAAGGATATTGATCAGCAGAAAAACCTTATTGGTGGTATATGGGTGATGCCTGTATCTGGCATGCGTTTAGGCTGTTTTGGATGGATAGGAAGTTATGCCCGTAAGGGGAAATGGACAGACGAGAAGGGTGACCACTCTGGTGTTCGCAGTCTGCAGCAACGCAGATATGCCTTCTCTGCTGAATATTTGAAGAATGACTGGACAATCCGTTCAGAGTATGTCCACTCAACAGGTGGGGCGTTTGCCAAAACGCTTGTGAACACTAATGATGCCACAGCTTCAGATTGCTCACTCAGCACTTACGGCGACCAATCACAAGCTGTTTACGCATTGGTAATTGCACCTATTATTAAAGAGAAATTGCATGCCAAAGCCCGTTACGATATGTATCAGCCTTCAGATGGTGCAAAAAAACAAAGAACGCAATACGAGGTTGGTTTGAATTACCACTTCAGCAAAAATCTTGTTTTAACAAGTGAATATGCTTATGTAAATGATAGAAGTCTTGCAAAGCCAAACTATTCAATGATAGATATGCAGTTGAGCTATAGATTCTAAGATCAGGAAATAAAGAAAGATAGAAAAAATTATAAGTATATTTTACCCAACATTTAAAATGGGTATTGCCACTTAGCGCAAACAAAATTTAAAATGTCAAACAAATCACATTCAAGACATAGACGGCATCACTACGATCAATACAGTGCATTTGATCCGAATAAACATGCCTCGGCAGTCCAACGACGTAAAATGTGGTCAAGAATCATTTTATTTGTGGTGAGCATTATCGCCATTATCGTTGTGTGCGTAGCTCTATGGTCATACACTCATTAAGCTCATTACATTTCTTCTATATTTAAATGGTAATGTGAGCCATCATAGGCAATGTGCATCAACTGATGCATGTTGCCTATGTTTTTTGAAATGGCCAGTGCAACGTGTCCCATTGTTTGCCTGAGATTGATTTCTACCATGGGATGCAGTAAATTATTGTGTGTTTCTCCATTCTTATTGAATGGATTCTCAATTACCATCATATCGACCCCAACAGGTCCAAAATATTTGCAAAGTAATTCATCCGTCAACGCCTTCAAGATGTGATTTCTGACAATGTCAAGCAAAGAAGGTGAGAAATATGAGGACAATAGTCTTAGCTTGTCCTGCTCTGGCGCAATCATACTCCCTGTATATACGCCATGAACAGTCTCAAACAAGGATAACCCAACATATCTAACTTCCCGACAATCAACAAAGAACTCCATGGCGAAATCTTTCACCTTATTATAATATGGTTCAATTACTATCCCTCCTTGGTTCGATATGATGTTTTTTGCCCAGTTTGTCTGGTGATTATTCATTTCATGTTTCACATATCTAATACCTCTGCCACTCCCACTCCATGGGGCTTTGATGACAGAAAGATCATTGTTGCACACTTGCTGTTGCAACTCTTCAAGAGTTGTTACATAACATGAACGTCCGATAATGCTCTTATTATTTATACTTCTCACGAGATCCTCCAAAACCTTAACAGAAGTTTGTCGATTACTCAATGATTTGTATTTAGATAATAATTGGTTATTAGGCAACAATTCATTACGAAGCCCTATTCTTCTTAACTGTTCCGTAATACAGATATCCCATCCCCATGGTACGACTCTTGTCACTTCTTCGAGCAAAGGCTGCACAGTCAAGCTATCGACAAACTTCACCTGTTTTTCGTATTTTCCACAATTACAAAAGCTTCTATGTGCACATTCGATATTATCAACCAACACAATATCACCGTTGTTTGCCCAAAAAGAAGGTATGAAGCCCAAGTCTGACCTGAGAAGCCTTCCTGCATGCGGGGCAGTAAAATTCTTATCATCTTGCGCCAAAGCTAAATCATGTTCAGGATTGAAAACATACAGATTCATAAATTACTTTTCGTTGTATTTTGCAAAGTTAAGATAAAGCCATCAGAAGTCAAAATAAAAATAAAAAAAACGTTTTTTGCTATCTAGAGTTTGCAAATTATAGAAATAAGTATTATCTTTGCACTTACTATATAATTAGAAAGTAGATGGATGCATTCTTTCGTACTCATGCCTATCTTGTTGAGCATAATCATGCACCAGTTCATCGAATCCTCATGGATGAGATAGACTGGGATAATCGCATGATAGGTATAAAGGGAACACGGGGAGTTGGAAAAACAACTTTTCTACTTCAATATGCTAAGGAAAACTTTGGGCCAAATGACCGCCAGTGTCTTTACATTAATATGAACAACTTCTACTTTCAAGGAAGAGGTATTGCTGATTTTGCGGGGGACTTCTACAGACGGGGAGGAAAGGTTTTACTAATAGACCAGGTATTCAAGCAACCACATTGGAGCAGTGAATTAAAGAAATGTTATGACCTTTATCCGAAACTTAAAATAGTCTTCACTGGATCAAGTGTTATGAGATTAAAAGAAGAAAATCCTGAACTTAATGGTATTGTCAAGAGTTATAACCTTAGTGGGTTCTCCTTCCGTGAGTTTCTGAATTTACAAACTGGAAACAATTTTCCATCTTACACGCTTGATGAAATCATCCTGAAACATGAGCAAATATGCAAAAAGATACTTCCAAAGGTTAGTCCATTGAAATATTTTCAAGATTATATTCATCATGGATTCTATCCCTTCTTCTTGGAAAATAGGAACTTTTCAGAAAATCTGCTAAAAACAATGAATATGATGACCGAGGTTGATATTCTACTTATTAAGCAGATTGAACTGAAATACCTTACAAAAATAAAGAAACTGTTTTATTTGTTAGCTTTACAAGGCCCCAAAGCACCAAATATCAGCAATTTAGCGAAAGAAATAAATACAAGTCGTGCCACGGTAATGAATTACATCAAGTATCTCGCAGACTCCAGACTTATTAATATAATCTACCCTGTAGGGCAAGAATTTCCTAAAAAACCTGCAAAGGTTATGATGAATAATTCAAATTTAATTTATGCCATCTATCCTATTCAGGTTGAGCAGCAAGATGTAATGGAAACCTTTTTTGTGAATACACTGTGGAAAGATCATTTGGTTAATGAAGGGAAAAAGTCAGGTAGCTATATTGTGGATAAGACAAGGAAATTTAAAATCTGCAATATTGAGAATAATAAGATGCGCTTAAATTCAGACACTATTTATGCACGCTACAACACAGAAGTTGGAAAAGATAATAAAATTCCTCTCTGGCTCTTAGGTTTCTTATATTAGAACTCAATTAATTTTAAACAAAAACAAATTAAGGCCTACACAAAATAAAAGACCAAAACATTATAAAATTCATTTAATAAATTACAAAATGGCTAAAGAAAAAAAGTTTATCACTTGTGATGGTAACGAAGCTGCTGCTCATGTGAGCTATATGTTCTCTGAAGTTGCGGCAATCTATCCTATCACACCGTCATCACCTATGGCGGAACATGTTGACACTTGGGCTGCAAAAGGCCGTAAAAACCTTTTCGGTCAAACAGTAACAGTTCAGGAAATGCAATCTGAAGGTGGTGCTGCTGGTGCAATGCACGGATCACTTCAGGCTGGCGCACTGACAACAACATTCACAGCATCTCAAGGTTTGCTGTTAATGATTCCTAATATGTATAAGATTGCAGGTGAAATGCTTCCTTGCGTCTTTGATGTTTCTGCCCGTACTGTTGCAACACACTCATTGTGTATCTTCGGCGACCATTCAGACGTTATGGCTTGTCGTCAGACAGGCTTTGCAATGTTCTGCTCGGGTTCAGTTCAGGAAGTAATGGACTTGACTGCAGTTCCCCACCTCGCCTCCTTGAAAACAAGCATTCCTTTTGTTAATTTCTTCGATGGTTTCCGTACGTCTCATGAGTACCAGAAAATAGAGCTGATTGATCAGGATGAAGTTGCTAAACTTGTTGACCCAGAAGACATCAAACGTTTCCGTGATCGTGCACTTTCTCCAGATCGACCTGTAACTCGTGGTACAGCTGAGAACCCAGAGACATTCTTCACACATCGTGAAGCTTGCAATCAGTACTATGACAATATTCCTGAAGTTGTTGAGAACTATTTGGCAAAAATCAAGGATATAACAGGTCGTGAGTATCATCTTTTCTCTTATTATGGTACAAAGGATGCAGAAAACATCATCATCTTGATGGGTTCAGCAACTGAAGCTGCTAGAGAAGCGATTGATTATCAGATGAAGCAAGGCAAGAAGATTGGTATGATTTCAGTTCATCTCTATCGCCCATTCTCTGTTAAGCACTTGCTTGCGGCAATTCCTAAGACTGTTAAGCGCATCGCAGTCCTTGACCGTACGAAAGAACCAGGTGCAGAGGGTGAGCCTTTGTATCTTGATGTTAAGAGCGCATTCTATAATGTTGAAGACAAGCCATTGATAGTTGGTGGCCGTTATGGTCTCGGTTCGTCAGATACAACTCCTGGACATATCATTTCCGTGTTCAATAATCTTGAACTCCCAGAGCCAAAAAATCACTTTACTGTTGGTATCGTTGACGATGTAACCTATACATCTCTGCCTATGATTGAAGAAGTTCCGATGGGTGGCGAAGGTATTTTCGAAGCCAAATTCTATGGACTCGGTGCAGATGGTACTGTAGGCGCCAACAAGAACTCTGTTAAGATTATTGGCGACAATACTGACAAATATTGTCAGGCCTACTTCTCTTACGACTCAAAGAAATCTGGTGGTTTCACTTGCTCTCACCTTCGTTTTGGCGATTCACACATACATTCAACTTATCAGGTAAATACCCCGAACTTCGTGGCTTGCCACGTTCAGGCTTATTTGAACATGTATGACGTAATCCGTGGTTTGCAGAAGAATGGTACTTTCCTTTTGAACACTATTTTTGAAGGTGAGGAGCTCATCAAATTCATTCCTAACAGAATCAAGCGTTACTTTGCTCAGAACAACATCACTGTATATTATATCAATGCAACGAAGATCGCACAAGAGATTGGACTTGGCAACAGAACCAACACCATTCTTCAGAGTGCTTTCTTCCGCATCACCAACGTCATCCCTATTGATCTTGCAATCGAGCAAATGAAAGCATTCATTGTCAAGTCATACGGAAAGAAGGGACAAGATATTGTTGACAAGAATTATGCGGCGGTTGACCGTGGTGGTGAATACAATGAACTAACGGTTGATCCTTCTTGGGCTAATCTTCCCGATGATGCCGAGGATACTACAGATGATGCGCCGGCATACATCAAGGAGATTGTTCGTCCTATTAATGCACAGGCAGGAGATTTGTTGAAGGTTTCCGACTTCATTAGATATGACATGGTTGATGGAACAATGTATAATGGTTCCGCAGCATACGAAAAGCGTGGTGTGGAAGCATTCCACCCTGAATGGACGCTTGAAAATTGTATCCAGTGCAATAAGTGTGCTTATGTATGTCCTCATGCTGCCATTCGTCCGTTTGTTCTCGACAATGAAGAGCTGAAAGGTTTCGACGATAAGACCTTGGAGATGAAAGTTCCAAAGCCGATGGCAGGTATGCACTTCCGCATTCAGGTAAGCGTACTCGATTGTGTTGGTTGTGGCAACTGTGCTGATGTATGCCCTGGCAACAAGCAGGGTAAAGCATTGAAGATGGTTCCGTTTACTCACGATGAAAAGATGATAGCAAACTGGAACTATCTCTCAAAGAACGTGAAATCAAAACAACATCTCGTAGATATTAAGAGCAATGTCAAGAACTCTCAGTTCGCTAAACCGTTGTTCGAGTTCTCAGGTGCTTGTGCAGGTTGTGGTGAGACACCTTACGTAAAATTAGTTTCTCAACTCTTTGGCGATCGTCAGATGATATCCAATGCAACAGGATGTTCTTCCATCTATTCTGCATCTCTGCCTTCTACTCCTTACACTACCAATGAGCAAGGACAGGGACCAGCATTCGACAACTCATTGTTCGAGGACTTTTGTGAATTCGGCTTGGGCATGACTCTAGGAAACAAGAAAATGCGTGAGCGCATTGCAAAACTCCTGACAGAGTCAATGGAAGACGAACACGTTCAAGCCGACTTTAAGGAAGCAGCACAGAAATGGCTTGACACAAAGGATGACTCAGAGGCGTCAAAGGTGTCGAGTGCAGCTTTGAAACCATTGATTGCCAAAGGAGCAGAAAAAGGCTGCCCTATCTGCAAAGAACTGCAAACTTTGGATCATTATCTTGTTAAACGCTCACAATGGATCATCGGAGGTGACGGTGCGTCATATGATATCGGTTATGGCGGTCTCGATCACGTAATTGCTTCTGGTGAAGACGTAAACATTTTGGTTCTCGATACCGAAGTTTATTCTAACACAGGTGGCCAGAGTTCTAAATCAACCCCACTCGGTGCTATTGCACAGTTTGCCGCACAAGGTAAGCGTATCCGCAAAAAGGATCTTGGTTTGATGGCTACGACATACGGCTATGTATATGTGGCTCAGATTGCCATGGGTGCTGACCAAGCTCAGACTCTGAAAGCAATTCGCGAGGCCGAGGCTTACCCTGGTCCATCACTCATCATTGCCTATGCTCCATGTATCAACCATGGTTTAAAAGCCAAGGGTGGTATGGGCAAGAGCCAAGCAGAAGAGGCTCGTGCCGTTGAAAGTGGATATTGGCACTTGTGGCGCTATAACCCACAGTTGGCAGATGAAGGAAAGAATCCATTCGTCCTCGATTCCAAGGAACCAGATTGGAGCAAGTTCCAAGACTTCTTGATGGGCGAGGTTCGTTATCTCTCTGTAAAGAAGGCTTATCCTAATGAAGCACAGGAGCTCTTCAATGCTGCTGAAAAGATGGCTAAATTGCGCTACCAGAGCTACGTCCGCAAGACGCAGGAAGATTGGAGCACCAATGAAACTGAAGCATAATTGCTTATCACGCTCATATAAAAAGGGATTTCCGTTATCGGAAATCCCTTTTTTCATTTATTGTTGTCCGCTAAAAGTGTGTAAGCTCCTTTTTTTTTATCTCTGTATTTGATAACTTTAAAAAAGAAAATATTGCTGTCCGGTAAAACTTAAAAGAGCATAAATATCTTCCCCGAAGCCCCGTAAAATAGGACTTTTGGGTTTATTTTTTGGTACTGTCCTATAAAGGTACAAAAATGTGATGAAATTAGCAAATCTTGAACAATGAGTTCTTAAGAGGTCTCAAAGACGTAATCATCCACTAAAGTTCACAGGACAATAATGCACAAATAATAATCAGAAACTCTACATTATTATCTTACATTGAAGGTTCACCTTGTAAAAGGTCAGCTATTGCAATGTGAAAGGTTACCTATTACTGAGCAAAAGATAACTAAATGAAAACACACTATTACCATACTGATGATCAAATAATCACGTGATGATTTATAACCGTTGAATTACAAACGATAATTCCTAATAGGGATTAAATAAGATATGGACAAAAAAAGGATGTCTGGACATTATTATTCAGACATCCCATACTTATTTGTTTATTACATATTATTGTCTGTCAAAACTCTTATTAAATGAATAGACAATTAATAATACTTATCGGGCATCACGCATCTGGATTAACAATTCCTTTTGTCGATCAGTTAAGGATGTAGGCATTTTTACATTGTATTTTAATATTAAATCGCCAATTATTCCATTTCCTTTATTATATCCCTTTCCTTTCAATCTCACTTTTGCCCCATTCTGTGTATAAGGTTTTACCTTTAGTTTAACCTTATTTCCACGTGAAAGAGATATGATTACCTCGCCTCCCAGTATAGCAGTATAAAAATCCAAGTCAATGGATACATTTCTATCTCCCGAAACATTACTACTTGACTTATGATTGAATTTACTGGATTTTACACCATTATCGCCTCTTCCGAAGAGGTCTTGAAAGAAGCTGCTAAAGCCGTCTGACCTGATATTACCGAAATCAAATCCGTCAAAAGGATTTTCAGTCCCTCTTCCACTCCATCCTGAAGTTTGTCGATTAAAATTTTCAAAAGAGTCAGCATCCTTCCACCTTTCGCCATATTTATCATACTTGGCACGTTTCTCTGGATTCCCTATAACATCAAATGCCTCTGACAAAGCCTGAAACTTGGCCTTGGCCTTAGGGTCATTGGGATGAAGATCCGGATGAAACTGTTTGGCACGCTTTCTATAGGCTGCTCTCACATCCTTTTGCGGTATGTTTCTATCAACACCTAATATTTTATAATAGTCAATGAATGCCATGTTTTTGCTAAATATTTTATTTGTTCATAAATTTATGTAGCAAAGTTTATGCCATTCAATCCATTCTCGACTTGTAATCTTCGTATGTATAATTTCTTAACGTCTCCAACTGATTGTCACTATGCAACAATGCTATCGAAGGATGAGAAACGCCATTGAACATATTTGTTTTCACCGTCGTGTAATGAAGCATATCTTCAAAAACAATATTCTCACCGATTCTTAATTGATGATTAAACTTCCAGTTACCCATCCAATCACCACTTAGACAAGTATTGCCGCCAAGACGGTATGTATAAGGCATTCCAATCTCATCATCAGAAACCACCTCTGCTCCTCTGACGTGGGGATGATAAGGCATTTCCAGACAATCGGGCATGTGGCTCGTAAAACTTACATTCAATATTGCAGTTTTAATATTACTATCCTCCACTATATCAACAACTTGGCATACTAAAACTCCGGCTTGCCATGCAAAGGCACTACCTGGTTCTAAAATAACATGTAGCCACGGATACCTCTTCCTAAATCCTTTAAGCGTTTCAACTAATTCAACGACATCATAGCCTTTCCTAGTCATTAGATGGCCACCTCCAAAGTTTATCCACTTAATTTGTTCAAACCAAAATGAGAATTTGTCTTCAATATGTTTTAAAGTCCTTACAAACACATCACTGCCACTTTCGCAATGACAATGAACATGAAAGCCCTCAATAGCATGGGGTAATTTGATGGGTAACCTTTCATTTGTCACTCCAAAACGAGAACCAGGCGCACAGGGATTGTAAAGTAATGTCTCAATTTCAGAATACTCAGGATTTACTCTCAATCCGATACTGACATTCTTATTTGATCGTTTAACCCGATGATGGTATCGTTCAAATTGTGATAACGAGTTGAATACAAGATGAGAAGAGCATGTAGATATTTCATCTATTTCATAATCAGTGTAAGCAGGAGAAAATGTATGGGTAGGTGCTCCAAACTCATAGAAACCGAGTTTAGCCTCATACAGCGATGATGCTGTAGTTGCTTGGATATAGTCTCTAAAAATGGGGAATGTTTTCCACAATGCAAAGGCTTTATACGCTAATATGATTTCAACTCCAGCTTGGCTCGCAACACTAGAAATTAAAAACAAATTATTACGCAACTTTGTTTCTTCCAAAACATATACGGGTCTGTTTATTTGAAGGAAAGTAGATGAATTTATTTTCATTTTGCAAATATAGTAAAAGATTTGTAAAATTCAAAAATAATTTCTACCTTTGCAATCTAAACTTACATAGGGGTTATGAAGTTGGTCATCATGACTAAGTCCACTTTTTTTGTGGAAGAAGACAAGATTTTGACAGCACTCTTTGAAGAAGGCATGGACAACCTCCATATCTCAAAGAGAGACCACTCGCCCCAGTATGTCGAGCGTTTGCTGTCGTTGATTCCAACTGAATATCATCGTTTTATATCAGTTCATCATAATTTCTATCTCAATGAGAAATATTCTTTGGCAGGGATTCACTATGATGCTGACGAGATGATCCATGAAATGGTGAATAATCGTGGGAAAATTAGCAAAACATGTACCGATATAATGAAATTGAAGTACATGAAAAAGCAACATAGGTATATATTCCTGAAAAATCTGAATGACAGTATAGAGTTTCCGAATGAGAAAAGGACAATTTCTACATCAGAACTCTTCGAATTAAAGAAACAGGGATTATTAGGACGGCATATTTATGCAATGGGAGGAATTGTTCTTGAAGATATTCCTAAATTGAAAGATTTTGGATTCGAGGGTGTTGTAATATGTGGGGATCTATGGAAGCATTTTGACATCCATTGTGACAAAGACTTTCATAATGTTATCACACACTTTAAAAAACTTCAACAAGCAGTTCAATAAGATAAGAGTATAGAAATCTTAAATATAAAATATATAAACAACGTGTAGAAATGAGTGAGAACAACTCCTTTTTGGTTTTCTCTGGTACAAAAACTAGGTACCTGGCAGAAAAAATTTGTGCAAGTTTAGGTTGTCCATTGGGAAACTTAGTAATGACAAGATTTTCAGATGGAGAATTTGTTGTCTCATACGAACAGAGCATTCGTGGAAAAGATGTATATCTTGTGCAGAGTACTTTCCCCAATTCAGACAATCTCATGGAATTACTCCTGATGATTGATGCTGCCAAACGTGCTTCGGCAAGAAATATTATTGCAGTTATCCCCTATTTCGGTTGGGCACGTCAAGACCGTAAAGATAAACCCCGCGTGAGCATTGGCGCAAAATTGGTAGCCGATCTTCTAAGTGTGGCTGGAATTGACAGACTAATTACGATGGACCTCCATGCAGACCAGATCCAAGGGTTCTTCGATGTTCCTGTAGATCACTTGTACGCAAGCGGTGTTATGTTGCCTTATCTTCAGGGGCTGAAGTTAAAAGACTTGGTGATAGCCAGTCCAGATGTTGGTGGCTCCAAACGCGCAAATACATTTGCAAAATATTTAGGATGTCCACTTGTTCTTTGCAACAAAACACGTGCACGTGCAAATGTTGTTGCCAGTATGCAGATTATTGGTGATGTGAAAGACAAAAATGTCGTTATTGTTGACGATATGGTCGATACTGCAGGGACAATAACCAAGGCTGCAGATATAATGAAAGAAGCTGGTGCTAAAAGCGTAAGGGCTTGTGCTTCACATTGTGTCATGAGTGGTCCTGCAACAGAGCGCATAGAGTCATCAGCTCTTGAGGAGATGGTTTTTACTGATTCTATTCCCTATACTGACCGCTGTTCAAAAGTAAAGCAAATTTCTGTTGCCGACATGTTTGCAGAGACTATCAGAAGGGTTGTTAACAATGAGAGTATCTCAAACCAATATCTTGTATAAACGAAATATCAAGTCATAACAACAAAGCAGTTTGCAATGTGCAAACTGCTTTGTTGTTTTCAAACAATCTTATCAATAAGGTCGTTGGCGGATAACATACATTGTTCCCCAGACGACATATCTTTAAGGGTTATTTTTTCTTCTTTAATTTCATTTTCCCCAACTATCGCAACGTATGGTATAGACTTAGCGTTGGCATAATTCATCTGCTTTTTTATTTTTACAGCATCGGGGAATATTTCTGACCTTATTCCTGCTTTCCTTGCCTTGTCAAGAATTGGTAGTATATAATCAGTTTCTTTCTCTCCGAAATTAACAAACATAAGTTGAGTTGCACCACAAACACTTTTCTTTGGGAAAAGGTCTAACGCATTCAATACATCGTAAATTCGGTCTGCTCCGAAACTCATTCCCACACCCGACAAACCTGGCATACCGAAAATACCTGTTAGGTTATCGTATCTTCCTCCACCAGTAATAGAGCCAATTTCAGAATCAAGTGCCTTTACTTCAAATATCGCACCAGTATAATAATTCAAACCGCGGGCTAAGGTCAAGTCTAATATAATATCATTCTTCAGTCCAGTCTTTTTGAGCGAATCGAGGATATATTTTGATTCCTCTATACCCTTCACTCCTATTTCACTTTTAGCCAAGACTTTACTGATTGTGTCAAGTTTTTGTTCATTTGTACCATTTAGTTGAATAATGGGTTGCAACTGCATGATTGCCTGTTCTGAAAGCCCTGCTGAAGCCAACTCTTCATTCACCTTCTCCAGCCCAATCTTCTCAAGTTTATCGATTGCGGTTGTAATATGTACAATTTTGTCTTGTTCGCCGATAATTTCTGCAATACCAGAGAGTATTTTCCTATTGTTCAGTTTTATCTGAACCCTAATTCCAAATTTTACAAATACAGTGTCAATAATCTGCATTAGTTCCACTTCATTCAATAAGGACTCAGAGCCTACGACATCAGCATCACACTGGTAAAACTCTCTGTATCTTCCTTTTTGAGGTCTATCAGCTCGCCAAACCGGCTGAATTTGATACCGTTTGAAAGGAAACTGTATCTCGTCACGGTGCATTACAACATAACGAGCAAAGGGAACGGTTAAATCATAACGCAAACCTTTTTCGGACAACCTTGTCTGAAGTTTAAGAGTATTGCGCCCTACCAATTCTTCATCGGTAATTCCCTTGAAGTAATCTCCAGAGTTTAATATCTTGAAAAGAAGTTTATCACCCTCGTCTCCATATTTTCCCATTAAGGTCTGTAAGGTTTCCATCGATGGAGTCTCGATTTGTTGGAAGCCAAAAAGAGAATAGACTTCTTTTATTGTATCAAAAATGTAATTACGTTTTACCATTTCCTCTGGGCCAAAATCTCTTGTCCCCTTTGGAATGGAAGGTTTATTTGCCATAAATTTTAATTTCTAACTATTGTTTGGTCTCTATCTGGACCCAATGAAATAATACTGATTCTTGTGTCGAGGAATTCTTCCAAGAATGCCATGTATTGAATAAATTCTGTTGGTAATTGGTCCTCGGTTTTAAACTTGCTGGTTTCAGTATTCCATCCCTTAAATTCCTTATACACAGGTTGAACACCACTGATGTCATAAGGCATTTCTTCAGTATAATCACCATTTGGAAGCCTATAACCGACACAGGCCTTGATGGTATCAAAGTTATCCAATACGTCACTCTTCATCATGATAAGTTCAGTAACACCATTTACCATCACGGAATAGCGCAATTGGATTAAATCTATCCACCCACAACGACGTTCTCGTCCTGTTACAGCACCGAATTCATGTCCTAATTCTCTGATGCGTGCGCCAGTTTCGTCGAACAACTCGGTCGGGAAAGGCCCTGAGCCCACACGTGTGCAATAGGCTTTCATTATACCATATACATTTCGTATTTTATTAGGGCCGACGCCCAGACCTATACATGCACCTGCAGAAATAGTGTTTGAAGAAGTCACGAATGGGTAAGAACCAAAGTCAATATCGAGCATAGTACCTTGAGCGCCCTCACATAGAAGCGACTTTCCATCATGGAGAATATGATTAATTTCATGTTCAGAATCAACAAACTTGAACTTCTTCATGTATTCCACTCCTTCAAACCATGCTCTCTCAACATCTTCAAAGCCATCGAAGTTTGTCCATCCCATCGAAGTCAAGATTTTCAAATGACGTTTCTTGTGTAGTGTGTATTTTTCTTCAAAATTCTCAAGTATATCACCAACTCTTAAGCCGTTACGACTTGTCTTATCGGTATATGTGGGACCTATTCCTTTCCCTGTTGTACCGACCATTTCCTTTCCTTTGGCAACTTCATTGGCTTTATCCAGGATTCTATGAGTAGGCATGATTAGGTGGGCCTTCTTTGAAATATATAGCCTTTCGGTCAACGGATGACCGGAGCTTTCCAGTTCTTTAGCCTCATTCATAAAAAGGTCTGGTGCTAATACAACACCATTTCCAATAATATTTACCTTACCACCTTGGAAAATACCAGAAGGGATAGAACGTAGTACATATTTCTGTCCTTCAAACTCTAAAGTATGACCAGCATTTGGGCCACCTTGAAAACGCGCTATAACATCGTAGCGAGGAGTTAACACATCAACAATCTTGCCTTTTCCTTCATCGCCCCATTGCAATCCCAAAAGGACATCAACTTTACCTGTTTTCATTAGATTTACCTTGTTTCTTTTGTTTTATCTTATTACGCTGACGGGATATTTTAGCCTGACAACGCGAACATACACCGTATAAATAGAGAGAAAAACCATCTTTACGAAAACGATGCAACTTTGTATTTCCAATAGCATCTGTTATCTCGTTGGCTTCAATCTCCGTAACTGAGCCACAGACCGTACAAATTTGATGAATATGGTCTTCATTGTTAAAACAAGCCTCATATTTCGTTTGACCAATAAAACGATGCCTTACAACCAGACGTAACTCAATGAAGAGACGCATTGTATTGTATAGTGTCGCCCTCGATACTCTGAAATTAATAGCTTCCATCTTTGCACCCAAATCATCCAAAGAGAAATGACTTTGCATGTCATATACCGCATCAAGAATTGCGAATCGCTCTGAAGTCTTGCGGTGATTATTCATTTCGAGATACCCTTCAAGGATGCCTCTAACTTTTGTTTTGACAGATTCTTGAGTCACGACTAACTGATTAAATTTCTACAAAGTTAATCTTTTTTAGGTACATAAACTCAAGACACTGACAAAAAAAAGTTAAAAGAAAGACAAAGCAATACCCAGCATCAATAGTGTCATAAATATGTCTTCATTCCTCCACAAAAAAGCTTAGCTCTTACTTTCTAAAAGCTTACCTTTTGCACTGCAATAGGTCATGAATTGTAATGCAAAAGATAAGCTTTTGAACCTCAATTAATATCATGCTGATTATCAATAGTTACAAAGCATATCCTCAACGCAGTTTTTTGTAATATAATTTAATGGTGTTGGTCAGGTCGAATGTTCGCTATGAAGCGTATGTTTACCATCTCCTGAATACGAATTGGAGGTATATGCCATATATGATTATAAGAAAACACGTTAGGTCTTATGAGTTACACGATGTTTCACGAATTACCGAAAGTAATAGTTAGGACACTTTTAAATCGGCATAGTATATTCATATCAATTACAAAAAATCAAGCTCTGGAAGCGCTTTTACTACCAACGAACGGTACTTTTCCCCTAAATCACAGAATTTATTGATGCTATTAAAAGCTGAATGCTGAACATTTAGCTCTCCTTCTTTTAATACTCCCTGTACAAGAGTCAAGAATTTATTGATCAGAAGATCATTTGGAATATATCCATCAACAAATAATGAAGCCAACAATTGATAGCCGCAAATTTGATATATATTATCTTTTGATGACATGTAATCAAAGGCCAATGTTTGAGAAAAGTCAAGATTCTTCAATAAATTAAAGGATATTAATTCTGCTAACTCTTGATTTCTAACAGTCTCCATCCATTTATCAACTTGCTCACGTTTCATCATTTGTGCAGGCATTATGTAGGTTGCCATAATCTTACACTCACGAATATCATCTTTCCAAAGCTCTATAGCCAATTCATAATCTTTACCATATTTCTCAGCATTTTGCCGTAAAATAGGTAAAGGAACTCCCCAGTTAATCTTGTAATTCAAGCCTTTTTTTCGCATAGAGCTTGATGTTGCGCCATTCATAAAACGCCTAAATGATTGCTTGATTTCTTTTAATTTATCTTTGGTATTCATAATTATAGCGTACTGTAATCTTTAGAATATCTCAACATTTGCTCAGTATATCCTTCGGAATAATCAGGAACAATATCTATTACTTCCCCTTCATTTCCATAAATGATTTCAAATTTAGGATTTAGAAAACCTTTATAAGGAGCAATATTCAATTTCCCATACCTGGACAGAACCTCTTGGTGCAGATTATAATTAATTGATTTGCCATACCTCTCCACAAGAAGACGCCCAGTTTCATAATCACCTTCACTTTTTATACGTTGAATCTCAGATAATTGATAAGCAAAAATGTCACGCAAGGCTTCATAGTTATTTATCTTTACAAAGGTTTTGCCACAGTTAGAAATCATTTCAACAACGCTATCAGACTTTCCAAGTTCCAAAGCCCATCTGGCGATCAAAGCTCTATTCTGCATATGCGCTTCCTCTATTTGCTTTCCAAGTTTAATACGAACCAACTGAGTCATTAACCCATTCATCATATATGTATAATATTGGGCTTTGAAGGCATCATGCGAGTCTAACAAGCCAAGGCTTTGTAATTTCGAATCAGATATATAATAAAGGGCAAAGAGATCTGCCCTCGCTTCTTCAATCGTATTTCCGTAATTTTTCAATGCGTCCGGATCAGTATTGGGTAGAAGTTTACCACTGCCATGTCCAAGACACTCATGCAAATCTGTATGAAGATTATCCGTTACATCACCATATTTTTTGATTAAGTGTATCATTTGCTCATCAATAACAAACTCTTCCAACATTCCGTTTCCTTTTGACGCTTCACTGTATGCATGGGTTAAATTTGAAATAGTAATACTTTTGGAACCGTGCTCGGCCCGAATCCAATCGGTATTTGGAAGATTGATACCAATAGCCGTTGAGGGATATTCATCACCTCCAAGCATAGCAGCACAAACCACATTGGCTGTAACCCCTTTCACTTGAGTTTTTTTGAATCTAACATCAATCGGAGAGTTATCTTCAAACCACTGTGCATTTTCTGAAATAAGTTGAGTTCGTTTTGTCTCTTCCAAATCTTTATAATGTACTATACCCTCCCATGAACCTTTGTAGCCCAGCGGGTCACCATAAACTTCAATAAAACCGTTGATAAAATCAACCTGACCATCCTGTTCCTTAACCCATGCAATAGAATATCTATCAAAATCCTGAAGATTCCCGGACTTATAATAAGCAATTAACAAGCGAATAATATTGACTTGAGCCTTATTTTCCGCATATTTCTCAGCTTTTTCAAGCCATTCAATTATCTTTTTAATTGCAGCTCCATATAATCCATCTTCTTTCCAGACAATTTCCTTAATGTCGCCATTTGCTTTAATCAGTTTTGAGTTGAGACCATACGAAGGCGGTTTCATCTTACATCCAGACTTTTTATCAGAATAAAATCTCTCTACCTCACATTGAGAAACATTCTCATAATAATTGCAAGCTGAAGTGCGAATGATATCCTCTCCGTCTTTTTTATTCACTCCTTTAGGCAAGAATAATGGATCAAAAACCACTTTGGTAATTGTCTTAACAAAATCATCAGCACACTCTTTGACATCTAAGTCAAGCAACGAAAGATCAATCTCATTGAGTGCGTTGACAAAGTAATCTTCAGAGAATCCGGGAACAAACTTATCTGAATTATAATGGTGATAAATACCATTGGAGAACCAAAGTTTATTTAAATAGATTTTTAAGGCTTTAAAATCTTCACTTGTATCCCCAAGCCTTGAAAGATAGATAGCTTCCAAGGCCTTTCGGATTTTCAGATTATATTTTCCAAATTGATCAAATGTGATATCTCTACCGTAAAGTGTTGCCTGGGATAAACAATAAATATATTTTTTTTGTTTTAAAGTAAGATCTTCAAAACCTTTTAAATTGTATCTCAACATTTGAATGTCATCAAATGTCTCATCTGTATATTTAAAGGAATCTTCTAACATAATAATTCTACACCGATATTAATTTTTTTTGTCTTGGAGAATAAGTTTACTTTTTTGAAGAAATCTTTTCCAATTTACCAGCAACAGTATGGCGCAACTTATATTCTCTTGGGGTGATTCCGTTTATTTTATAAAAAGAAGAATAAAAAGACTGTCGGTTAGAAAATCCTACCATGGCACTGATATCTTCCATATTTAAATCCTGATATCTCTTGTCAACCAATAATCCCATTGCTTCATCAACACGAAATTTATTGACAAATGATGTATAATTCATGTGGAATCTGACATTAATGACAGCAGATATATATCTTGTGTTGGTGTGAAGTTCTTCAGCTAACTTCTTTGCTGAAAAATTTTTATCCTTATATTTTTGTTGGATAAGTATAATGTTCAAAATCTTGTCCTTAAGTTCATCCATTAATTGAGGACTGACCAAGTTACGATATACGGCTGGTTTCTCTTTTTTTTCTGTTATATTATACTTCACCATAAGACTATCAGATTTTAATAATGAACGAATTTCCCTAATCAATAAATATAGACTTTAATTTTATACAGTTAGCGCTTCAGATTGTTCAAACGAAGAAAAAGAATATCTCTAATTAATATATCCTCGGACCAAAAATGGCTGTCCCCACCCTAATCATCGTTGAGCGAGCCTCAAGTGCTATGGGATAATCATTGCTCATGCCCCATGAACGCTCTTTAAAATCAGGATCATCTTTAAAATATTTCCCCTTAATTTCGTCAAAGAAATCTGCTGCCAACAACATCTCATTCTTTACTTGGGCCTTATCCGTCGTATTGGAAGCCATCATCATCAATCCCGATATATGAACATTTTTCAGCAGCTTCCACTCATCTCCTTCAAGTAGTTTACGACAATCATCAAAAGTAAATCCGTACTTAGATTCCTCTTCTGCGATGTGCAATTCCAAAAGAACATTGATGATCCTATTGTTTTTGAGGGCTTGTTTATTAATTTCCTTAAGAAGTTTCAAGGTATCAACAGCCTCTATCATTGAAATGTAAGGAGCAATGTATTTCACCTTATTAGTTTGAAGATGGCCAATGAAATGCCACTCAATATCTTGAGGTAACTCTCTTACCTTTGCCGAAAGCTCTTGCTCATGACTTTCACCGAAAATCCGTTGGCCTTCGTTATAAGCGACTTCAATAAATTCCTTTGGATGGAATTTACTGACAGCAATCAGTTTCACACCATCAGGTAATTGTTCAAGAACTTTATGTAAATTTATCGATACATCAAACATATTCAATCTATTTTAATTGCATAAGGAAGGTAAATACACAAGATAAAAAATCATTCTTTATCTTCACTTGAATCATACTTATGTTCAAAGACATCCATAATTTTTGTTTCGTTCACAGAAACTATTTCATAATCAATCATAGTATTACCCATCATTTCGTCAACATGCTTAACTGCACTATTAACAGAATGTGCCTGAACAAGATAGGTGACGATTGAGCGCTTCTCTTTCTCTGTCTTATCGTCAATAGTAATAAACGATAGGCGTGTCTTAAACCACTTATCATCGGCATCCACGTCACTGAAGAATATTTCCCGATAGGCAGAAGGTGCAATTGCTTTCACCTCAAACTCGCCACTAATATAATTAGACATTTCTTTTGTAATGGTGGACTCGGCCTCTGAAAAGCTCAAGGCATCAACAGTATATGCTTCGATTACTTTCTTATTCTGACCATCCTCCATCAACTTCTCATAACGAACCTTAGTTTCAAACCAAGAACTTGTTTTACTTCTCATATTTTTTATTGATAATTCTACACTTACAATGAATAATAACGACAAAAAATCAATATTCATTCTTTATGCAAAAGTAGTAAAAAACTCTCGTTTAATAGGATTTTTTTGCTATAAAATAAAAAATATATTTAACTTTGCATTATGGGTTAAAGTGCTAAGGGTGTAAGTTCTCAGCACATATTGGGTTCAAAAAGGTAAAAGAAAGAATTATGCCGGAAATTTCAATTCGAGGATTAGAGATGCCAGAATCTCCCACAAGAAAGTTGTCATCATTGGCAGTTGCCGTACAAAATCGTGGCTTAAAAGTGTATCAACTTAACATTGGACAACCTGACCTTCCCCCACCCCAAAGCGGTCTTGACACAGTGAAAAATATCAACCGCACGCTACTCGAATTTTCTCCCTCTCAGGGTGTTCTTGCTTACAGAGAAAAGCCGTGCGGTTATTACAAGAAATTCTCCATTGATGTAGAGCCTGAGGACATCATCATTACAACAGGAGGATCGGAAGCTGTACCTTTTTCTTTCATGTCGTGACTAAACCCTGGCGATGAAGTTATCATCCCTGAACCTGCATAAGCTAAAATACTTGTACTGAAAAAGGCTTTGCAATCTTACCCAAAAAGAATAAATACAGAATAAAACAATAATGATGAATTTCCCATTATTTATCGCAAAAAAAATATATAATAGTTCTGACAAAACACGTAGGGTATCAAAACCCGCAATCCGCATTGCCACTATAGGAGTGGCAATAGGACTTGCAGTAATGATAGTTTCTGTATCGGTTGTATTAGGATTTAAACACACCATAAGAAATAAAGTTATTGGTTTTGGAAGCCATATTACGGTTACTGATTTTATGTCATTGCAAAATTCTGAGCTATATCCAATAACGATAAACGATAGCTTACTGAAAGCCTTATATAAGATACAAGGTGTTAAACACGTTCAGAGATTTGCCTATACACAGGGAATTTTAAAAACCGATGACGACTTTCTTGGTGTCACACTAAAGGGCGTTGGTCCAGAATTTGACTCAACGTTTATTCACAATAATATGGTGGCGGGGAGTTTTCCAAAATTCTCAGACAATTCGAATCAACAAAAAATCATCCTATCCAAAACCATTGCCGATAAATTGAAAATGAAAGTTGGCCAAAAGATTTTTGCCTATTTTGTCAATGAACAAGGTGTACGTACCCGAAAATTCACTGTGTATGGAATCTATGAAACAAACCTGAAACAATTCGATTCGCAAATATGTATTACGGACCTATACACCGTCAACAAATTGAATGGTTGGGAACCAGATCAATATAGTGGTGCAGAACTTGAAGTAAAAGATTTCAACTTATTGGATAATACGGCTTTTAATGTTTTGGGCCATGTGAAGAACAAGGTTGATAAATATGGCAGCACCTATTCTTCTGCAACTGTTATCGAACAAAACCCACAGATATTCTCATGGCTCGACCTAATGGATTTGAATGTTTGGATTATTTTGGCTTTGATGATATCAGTAGCTGGTGTAACGATGATATCTGGACTTCTTATCATTATATTGGAACGCACACAAATGATAGGCCTCATGAAGGCGATAGGAACAAGAAATCGGCAGATAAGACATGTTTTCCTGTGGTTTGCCACTTTCATTATCGGAAAAGGATTAATAATAGGAAATGTCGTCGGTATAGGTCTCATATTGCTGCAACAATATACAGGGCTATTTAAACTTGATCCACAGACCTATTATGTGAGTACCGTACCAGTTGAAATCAACATTCCTCTCATAATAGCATTGAATCTTTCAACATTATTAATATGTGTATTCGTATTGATTGCACCAAGTTATTTTATCAGCCACATAAATCCTGCAAAATCGATGCATTACGAATAAAACAAAAATATCGTTTTGGCAGTTACCCTCAAAATCTTGACGTCTCATACATTCCTCTGTTTTTGTAAACAACAAGTCAGGATTGCGATGCAACATCTACTCTTTTTATACAATAATCTAAACAACTGAAAATCAGAACAAAACAATTCCGTTTCCAAAAGGTAAACTTTCACAATGAGATAGGTGAGCTATCACTGCGCGAAAGGTCAGCTTTGGATAAGATATTATTAAACTCTCATGTCTTTTCCTGAATTCACTTGTCAGATCTGACGATGTATTTCTGTTTTACTTGTCAAATATTTTCTTGTTTACTGAATGACTTGACATTAACATT